>OCZT010000014.1_pt1 | contig 144820 bp, 141 predicted proteins | sample 1539031 | NCBI WGS metagenome assembly OCZT01 (sample SAMEA3539308, study PRJEB22396) | soil metagenome | biome: tundra; feature: field; material: soil | place: USA | collected 2010-05 | depth 0.15 m
GGTCGAGCCGCTCCTGCGCGACGAGGCCGACGTCGTCAACGGAAGCCGCTACCTGAGCGGAGGGGCGGGCAGCACGCCGCGCTACCGCCGGTTCGGGCAGAAGGTTCTCGACAGAGTCATCCATTTCGGGCTCAACAACGATGTCACTATCACCGACACGCAGAGCGGTTTTCGCGCGTTCTCGATGAAGACCGCACCGTTTTTCAAGTTCAACGCCGACAAGCTGACGATCGACAGCGAGATGCTTATGGACGCGGCAAATGCGCAGCTGCGGATAAAGGAAGTGGACGTTGGGGTTCGCTACGATGTGGGGCGCTCATCTACGCACCCGGTCAGTCATGGGCTACAGGTTCTCACGGGCGTGCTACGCAACATCGAGTTCAACAGGCCGCTGCTCGCGTTCACCGTTCCCGGGTTGATCCTGGTCGCCATTGCGGCGGGACTCGCCGCGTTCGTCATCCAAGCCTATTATATAGTCGGCCACGTCGTCTTGGGTCCGACGCTGCTGATGCTGCTTCTCACGGTAGTAGGGACGTTTTTGGTGTTTACGGGGATCATCCTCCACTCTGTGTCCGGGCTCATTGATTCACGGGCCGAATTACGTCGGGAATCACGATAAGCTCAGTCGAGCACTTGCGACCCTGCGATATCCTCTCTGCTATCTCGCGCTCATCGAGCAATCACGAGTTGTTTTGAGTGCTGACACAAAATCAAGGCGCGATCGCACAAGAAACGACAAAGCTTTAAGGACTGCACGAGAACGCGAACGCATACTCGGTGAACCATGAAGTCAAGAATCGCGCTCCTCGGCTCCCGTGGGATACCGGCCAAATACGGTGGATTTGAGACGTTTGCGGAGCGCGTGGCTCCGACGCTCGCCGCTGAAGGTCGTGAGGTGTGGGTGAGTTGCGAGGGCACCGCTCGGCCACGGCCCTCCGAGTACAAAGGGGTTAAGCTGTTTTACTTTCCGCTCAAGTCCTTCAGGCGGGTGTTCTACGAGACCATATACGACATCTATTCCCTCGTGCGGGCGAGCCTGACGTGCGACTGCGTGATCATGCTGGGCTACGGCGCCGGGTTCTTCTTCTTCATTCCGAAGCTTTTCGGAAAGAAAATCGCGGTGAACGTGGACGGCAGGGAATGGACGCGCGAGAAGTACAACTTCCTCGAAAAGACTGCGCTTCGCGTCAGCGAGCTATTTGCGCTACGCTACGCCGATGCGGCGATCGCCGACTCGCGGGCAATCCAAGCGTATCTAAAGCAATCGCGGGGGACGGAAGCGGCATTCATCCCGTACGGCGTCGATGTGCCTGCGAACGTGCGCTGGGATCCGTCCCGGTTTGGGTCGCTGCCCGACGACCTCGGCCACTTGGAGATCGGGAAGTACTTCCTGATCGTCGCGCGTCTTGAGCGCGACAACAACATCAGCACGATGGTCGAGGGCTTCTTGACAGCGCGCACCGACAAGCGGCTTGTCATCGTCGGGAACTTCGTGGACTCAAGCTATGAGGACGACGTTCACGCCTTCATTGCGGAGCACGGAGGCAGCGACCGCGTCACGTTTAGCGGCGGAATCTACGAAAAGGACCTTTTGACCATGTTGCGCCAACACTGTTTTGCCTATCTTCACGGGCACTCAGCGGGAGGCACCAACCCCTCATTGCTCGAGGCGATGGTAGCGCGCAACCTCATCATTGCGCACGACAACCCATACAATCGGGAGGTGTGCGATCGCTTTGCCTTGTTCTTCAACGACCCCGCAAGCCTGCGCGCCGTAATCGAATCAGTTGTGGACCAGCCAGACGCGTACAACACGCTTCGAGACGGCGCGTTTGACCGGGCGAAAAACGAGTACGCGTGGGATCGCGTCATTCGCGACTACGGGGCACTGCTTGACGACATATTGCGATGCGCGAAATGAAGCTGCTCTTCGTGAACTACATGGAAACGACCGCCGCCGGCGGAATCAACACGGCGGTGCGAGAAGTAGGGGGGGCTCTCGCGCGTAGGGGGCACGAGGTCACAGTGCTTCAGCCTAATCCTGATCATCGCCAACCGGAAGAGCCCTATCAGGGGTTCAGAATCCGGCGCGTGCACGCGCCGCTCGGTGACCTCCTGTACGGGTTAGACATCCGGCTGTGGGGGGATTTGGCCGCGCTATGCCGCACGATCACACCAGAGGTGGTTCACGTGCACGGCTTTCACTCGTTGTTCTCGGTTGAGGCAATCTACTTCCTCAGACGGATGTATGCCGACGTCCCACTCGTATTTTCCTTCCACTTGGATGTGTACCGGGAGCGGTTTTTGGCGCGACGACTTTGGAAGGCCTACAAACAGCTCGGAACAAAGATGGTCGGTGCGCTCAGCCACGTTGTTGCGTTTTCCCAGTTTGAAGCCGAGACGATCGCACGCGAATTTGGCGTTCCCCACGAACGGCTGTCTGTGATACCGCACGGTGTCAGGGTCATCGACACGCGAAAGACACGTGCGCCGGGAGCAGGACCGCGTCTCCTTTACGCTGGTCACCTGCTGAAGCGAAAGAACGTGCAATCGATTGTCGAAAGTCTGAATGTGCTCGTTCACCAGGAGCACGAGCAAGGCGCCTCGCTGACGATCGTAGGCGCGGGCCCCGAACGTGCTAGCATCAGCCGTTTGATACGCGAACGGGGTTTGGAGGCGCACGTGACGATAAAACCGTTTTTGGCCTCAGCTGACCTCGTTCGTGAGATGAAACGCGCCGACCTGTTCTTGCTGCTGTCAAACTCTGAAGCGTACGGAATCGTCGTTGCCGAGGCGCTCGCCTTGGGAACGCCGTGCATCGTGACCGATGCTACCGCGCTCCACGAGTTCATTGCGGAGCCGGGTTGTTTTGGGGTCGATTGTCCGCCCGACCCCGAAAGGGTCGCTGAAGCCATCACCAAAATTTGCTATAGCAACGTCCAGGTGGGGCCGTTTAGCGACAAGATTCGCACCTGGGACGCGGTCAGTCGTGATTACGAACGCGTCTATTGTCGCTGCCTGAAGGATGCCGCGTAGCGTATTCGAAGGTCTCTCGAATCGTGCGACTACTTCGTTGAGCCTTGTGCGGCCGCCGCGACTTGCGCTGGGATCAAGTTGCGACCAGGGCGGGGTGTTTGATTTCCACAATTTGACAGCGTCGGTTCAGCTTTTTTTTTGCAAAAAGCCGTTCCAGCCTTCTCCGTTGCTAAATGAAGGCATTGGGGGGTGACAATCCTATATCTGAAAAGAATGGGGTGGCGGACAGCATGAAGGATCTTAATGTTTGATGCCTCGATCAAATAAGTAACGATCGCAGCGCACCGCGAAGCTCAAGCGCGCTTTTCATACAGTTGCACGTCATAGCCTAAGTAACTCTTTGAGTCAGTTGTCGCATATGATGCGTTCAAAGTTTTCTGATAGAGGGCCTTCACAAGGTTGAACGTATGATCAGGTTGGGTGGTGGAGTTTATGATCCACACGCGGTCGTGCCCTGCCACATCCGAATTGAGCTCCTGAATGTTCTGTTCGGTGCTCTTAGACCACAGATTTACATAGTTTGCCGGAAAGTCCTTTGCCGTCAGATCTGTCCTATTGTTATACCAGTTAAAAATCAAGGCATCGGTGTCGCCACTATAAACCAGCACCAGATCGCCCCTTTTTGCATTACCGTCAATGTAGCTCATGACGTCTCGTGCGTCCGATTTTGTGGGATTAAGGTAGTACGACTGTACGCTTGATGCAGAAAGCACGAGTATGACACCAACCACGGCAAGCTTAGCGTAGTTATAGTTGATATTTCGTATTCCTTTGGCGACTGCTAGATACAGAGCTGTTGAAGCGGAGTTTCAGCTACTTAGGGTAATCTGGTCAGCGCGGGGTTGTCTTTTTTGGGTAGTCGCTGACTTATCTGGTTGCTGGCTGGTCTGCGAAACCGCTGCGACTTTCGTTAGCAACTGTGGGGCTTGAGTTTACGCTGCGATTCTCAAACAAATAAACCTGATAGCCGGCATAGCTTTTGAAAAGGGTGATTTCATATGATCCGTTCAGGGCATTCAGAATCTGCGCAGTCGGCGAATAAGAAACATTAGCGACTACCAACCATACTCTGTTGTGGCCATTTATGGCTGAATAAAGTATCTTCATCCTATCTGCAGTGCTGCTTACCGTGTTACCCAATAGCGTGAGGTTCATTGTCTTGTAGTTGTAATAGCGGAAAACGGGCCAGTGGTCTCCAGGAGAGAGTAGCACGAGATCCCCACTTTTAAGGTTTTGGTCAACGAAATTGATTGTTTCACGCGCCTGTGGCGCGGTCGTAGTATAGTACGCCTGCAAGGGAAAGGCTGATAGCAGGACGATGACAGCGATAACTGCAAATTTGGCATAGTTGTGACTAATGTTTCGTATCCCGGCCGCTACGAGCAAGTACAGCGCGACTGACGCCGCGATCGTGTATCTAGCGTCGTAAATGGAGGCGTAAAAACGAGATATAACAAAGGGCACGGCGTTAAGAGTGAAAATCAACAGGACTAGAAACAACACGCTCCTAACATTAGAGGTGCGTACGGCCCAAGAATAGCTCTTAAGAGCTTTTAAGGGCGCTTTCCAGTCCACGGAAGCGTTTTTCTTCCTGTACGTGAATAAAGAGAGCAGGCATAACCCGAAGAATAGTATCAGCAACAGCTCGGTTCCAGAGTATGCGGTGAAGGTCCGCGTGAGTGTCGTGAGCGTAGGCAGCGGGATCCACGGTGCCTTTTCTACCTTTGATATTTGGCTGATTAACTCGAGAATCCAGGGGGCAAACAGCAGGACGATGATGACTTGCAGCGTTACCCAGCTTTTAGGCCGCAAAGCGCGGTTTCGTGACAGGACGAGCGCCACCACCCAAATGTTCTGTGTGATAACGACAAACCATCCATAAACGTGGGTATAAAGTAGCAGCGTTGTTGAAAGGATGTACGCGGCTGCAACTAGACCATTGCTCTTCTGCAAAAATCGTAAAAAGAAGTACGTAGAGAGCAGCCCGAGCAAGACCATCAAGCTGTACATTCGGGCATCTTGAGAGTATATTACGTTAAGTGGGGAGATCGCAAGAATGAGTGCACCTACAAGGCCCGCCTCCTTGTTAAAGAGTTGACGCCCGACCAAGTAAATCATTGGTATTGCCAGAACCCCAAATAGCGCGGACAAGAGGCGCATAGCGAACGCAGAAGTTCCAAAAAGAAGCATCCAGTAATGTAAAATGAAATAGTAGAGGGGAGGATGCACGTCTATCGTTACCGCATAGTGCACGGTTTCGGACAATCTCAGTGTAGATATCCAAAAAGAAAAAGCCTCGTCTCCGCTGAGGCTCTGAGCCGCCAAGTGATACACTCTCAGAACTAGGCCGAGGAAGACGATAGCCAATAGCGCAATGCCGTATTTGGTGATCGTTCGCCTAGCAAATTCCACGACGAGAGAGTCGTCGCTTTGATACTTAGAGATTTGGATACGCAGCCACGAGCAGGCCAGAATCGAAATGGCTTTGTAGCAAAAACGCTACGCCGTGGTTGGACCACTCCTCGGTTTCGGTGCACACTGGCGCCGATTATTTCGGTTGCGCTAGTGAACGAGAGATGAGGGCACGTGTTGTGTGATTCGTTCAGAATGTCGAGCGTCGGGTCACGCAGTTTCTTGTGCGCTTGCCCACCTTGGATGAGTGGGCTTGATCGCACTCCAATCGGTGACCTCTACTTTGTGAAGGCGATCGATTTGGAGTCTTTAAACAAGTTTGAAGCTCTTATTACACGTTTGCACTGTTTTCTGCGTCGTGTCGCACGGTGGGCCTGTTCTGCTATTTGTTCAGGGCAATTCACCGAGCGCATTGTGAACCGCATTGCATCGAGTGCTCCTGCACGTGAGAGTTACAAACGGCGCGAGTCTTTTTGTGTTTACCGTCAGGTATAAAACCCCTTGTGCATATCAAAAGACCCGTGGTGTTTTCTTTACTCGCCAGGACGATCGCCCTTCTATTTATTATTCTGATCCTTCTCGTGCCCGCCACCGGCGTATCAGCACAAAATGCTACGAGCGGGCTCGCTTCAGTCCAAGCCAGTGGCACAGGAAACTCCACCCCTATTCAGCACATCGTCATCCTGTTTCAGGAGAACCATGCCTTTGACAACTACTTTGGGACCTACCCCGGGGCAAATGGGCTGAACGCGACCGTCGCGCTCCCCGTCGAAAACGGATCGAATGTGACGGCGAGTCCGTTCCACATTTCCTCGCTTCGAGGGCCTTCTTTAGATAACTATGAAGCCGCCGCCCGCGTGGCGTACGATAACGGGACAATGGATGGATTCGTCCTTGCGGAGCACACCAATGCTACGATGGGCTACTACGATAGTCGCGATATCCCTTACTACTGGGATTACGCCTCGCAGTTCGTCCTCATGGACAACTTCTTCACGTCGGAGATGGGCCCTAGTTTACCTAACCACCTGTACTTGATCGCCGGTCAATCGGGGAACCTGACAGGAGATGCACCAAACCCTAAGCTTACTTTTCCAGTCATAATGGACGAACTTGATAGCAGAGGCATCACGTGGAAGTACTACTCTGGCATCGCAAAGAACAACGAATTCATGAGTTTTGACGCGATGAACCCGTTACCTGCCTTCGCATCGTTCCAGACTAATGCGTCTCGGTTACAGAACCTTGCCCCAAACAGCGCGTTCAGGAGTGATGTCCGGAATGGCACGCTTCCCAACGTAAGCTGGGTCATGCCGATAGGGCGTATGAATGAAGAGGGGCCACACAGCGTGCCAGCTGGGGAAAACTATGTCGTCTCTACAATCAATCTCATAATGCAGAGCAAATATTGGAATTCGACTGCGATTTTCGTTACGTGGGATGACTGGGGCGGCTGGTACGACCACGTCGCTCCGCCGCAGGTCGACTCGCTCGGCCTTGGGTTTCGGGTCCCGTGCTTGGTCATCTCTCCCTACGCGAAGCAGGGCTTTGTAGACCATACCCAGACGGACTTTACGTCGATCCTCAAGTTCATTGAGGCGGATTACTCTCTTCCGCCGCTCACTAGCCGGGATGCGGCAGCAAGTAGCATGCAGGAAGCCTTCGACTTTTCCCAGGCTCCCCGAACACCACTCATCCTGCCAGGTCCCTACGTCGCCAATCAGTATCCACTCACTGTTGCAAGTAACGGAACTGCCGCGTCAAATCCGCTCCCCGTTGCAAGTAGTGTAACCGCCGCTTTAAACGGCGCACCTATTACGGATTATGCGTGGATAATCGCTGCCACGACTATCGTGCTCGGCGTGCTCGCGAGCCTATTGACGATCACTCGATATCGCAAAGGAACGTAAACAGCTAGAATGTCTCAGTTGCTGCAGTAGTCGCTGCTGCCCCCAAATGAGGGCAACGCACAAGTTCATGCTTATCCTACGACCTCAGTAAAACCCATAGGCTGAACTACGGCGACAAGCGTGTATCGTGAAAGCGAGTGATAAACGAACGCACGTCTGCAACTGTAGCCTGGTGAAGCGTGCGTTAAACCAATAATTGCTTAACCTTAATCTCAAATCGATCTGTCTGGAACTGTCGACTTGTTTCAATGGCTGCCTTAGCCATTTTTGCTCTTTTTTCCGGATCTTTTATCAGGTTAAGCGTGCTCTCTTCCAGTTCTTCAATAGTATTCCAGAGCAGTCCATTCACCTCGTGCTGGACAATTTCTGGTTGTCCGCCTTTACCTACAACGACTGGAATGCACCCGTACGACATAGCCTCCGCCGTCACGATGCCAAAGTGCTCCATCTTTTCTGGATGTCTGTTTTCATCTTCATTAAAGCCTGTTGCGTGCCAAAACAGCGTGGATCTGCTGTATAGGTCTTTAACAGTTGCGGACGGGGCGTTAAAATGAAAGAAAATGGGGTACCCCTTAGCCCGTTCTTCGCACGTCTTCCTATATAGCTGGCTGCTCTCGTTGCTCGACACACCACCAACCAAATGATATTCCCAATGAGCTTCATCCAGCTTAGCGTCCGTGCACAGCTGTTTGAAAGCTTGGATCATTTCTAGCTGTTTTTTACTGTGAAGCCCCACAAAAAATCGCCCGACGCTCAAGATAAAGCGTTCCTTCAAGATCCGTTGCTGGGGCGGAATATCAATCGGCGGGTATAACACATCAGCTTTCCTCCCGTATTTTTGCTCAACCGTTTTTTTTACAAAATTTGAATAGACGACTATTCTGTCGTAGGTTGCAAGGTTAGAATCAACGAACAATTTCGTGGAGGCGCAGCCAAACAAGACGGGAGTTTTTACGTTTGTTGGCGGAACTTGAATGATCATGATGTTTTTGTTCGCGTGGGCAGCTTCAGGATAAAGTGATCCTAGCCTTTGATTTACAAACAGATCGTATTCCTTGCTGCATCTTGACAGCGCTACGCTTCTTGTTAGTCGATTAACAAAGGATTTTTTTTTGGTTATGCCGGATATTCCAAGAACCGTTAAGTTTACATCCTCTAGATTGACGTTTAATCGGTTTTCCAACGTCTTTAGAACTCCGGCAACCTCTCGCTCCGTTAAATCAAAAGTTATGAGATCCACATCGTGCTCTTTGCTCAGTATTTCTGCGATTTTGCATACGTACTTCTCTCCGCCTCCATACACTAACAAACCCGGAGCTACGATTCCGACCCTCATGAGACGCCTCCTAAGCAGATGAACCAAGTCTTCAACCGAACCTTCTGTGAGTCTGTGTATTTGCTCGTCCCACATTACCTGCAATTGCTATAAGCAAACAGAGCAAAAAGAAAATGCGGAAGACCTAAACACTGACATTTGACTTTCGTAAGCATGGTCCTTTGAATTGATAATTACTTCTTGATACCGATCACTTATCTTTTGTTTGATTAGTGGATAAGCGCGGGAGAGCACGCTATGTTGACTGAATTCGTAAATCGTAGCTGACATTTTGAGCGCCAAAATTTGCTAAGACCTCTGCAAGTTAACGATTGACCCTGCATAGGCATAAGTTAGGTCGTCTCAATATCGCGTGGGACGCCCGGCACCCCTATAGCACGAATTCCGCGCTCTCTAAAAGTCTGGCACCACTCTTGCAGAATCGTCTTACCACCGAGAAAAGAATTGATTATTCTTCTGAGTTGTTGCTTCATTGCCGTAATACTCGGTTTTGCTTTCTGCTTCGCAGTAACCAAACAACAATGCATAATGTTTTGCAGGCAGTCTTTGACTTTTATACGTGTGGTGGCGTGTGCAGAAGTTCGAGAGCGTAGTAAATTCGTCTTATCGTCTTCACATACATAGGTGGGTATTGTTGAGATTTACAGCAAAAATACCCATCTTACAGTCTCAAGATCTGAACGGCCGCCGCGGTTTTTCGTGTGCGATCGTACTTGCTGGTGCGGATCGATCCGCGGCGATCGCGTGGTCGCGAACGCTAGCGGCCCGCCGATCTGACAGTCGCCTTGTTGAACAGACCGCTCTTTCGCTTTTTTGCTTTAGCCCCGCATAATGTGCCATCCGAAAAACAGTGTTCTGCGTGTTACGTTCACGCATGCTTTCAGCTTCGTCCTAAGCATATCAGCTGATCTTGACTGACCGAGGAGTCTCACGATTCCGATGAAGAGCGCTTTGTCGAATAAAAAATGATAACTGAATAGATCAATAGGCTTACCGCCGTCAGGTGGCTAATATTGTCAAGTCTCGTGTGACGCCCAGTTTCTCGAGAGAGATTCGCCGAAGCTGTACAGTCTGGTAGCCATCGACGCCAGATGCGTCCATCGATTGCTTCCCTTAAATACGATGCACAAGGCGCATTTTTTGTGGATTAGTCAGCTAAATGTTCAAAGTACAAGATGCAACATCAACACGGCGTCTAGGTTCCATCCCAGTTTGTTGGGGTGCTTTTTTGATAAATACTATCCCAGGAGTTATAATAATCTTCTTGAATTTTGATTCCCTTGTTGGTCCCCCTTTCGACATTGGACTTCCGCTTGTAACACGTAACGCCGCCTGCTCATCGACAAGCTGTTTAATAAACCCGACCATTCCATAACAATGGCTGCGCATTGGAAATCTTAGACCTAATTTCTCCGTCGCCACGCTTAACAAAAACAGCCAAAATGGACTCCGTTTAAACTTCTGCTGAGCGTATGATTCAAGATTGAGACGCTTACCATCGGGCCAATCGCTCCAGTAACCGGTGGGCCAATCCTCAATAACGTAAAGTCCATTTGGCTTAAGATGGTTGTCAAAAAGATGCCAAAACGCAGTTTTTGTTAACTCACCAATGTGCGAAGCATCATCGATGATGATGTCAAATCCTTCGGGTGCAACATTATTTGCAACCTGCGAGAGGAATTGCGGATCAGCTTGGCTCCCCTCAAAAATGTGAATGCGTTCGCCAGGATCGAAGCCATCTGGAAGTTTCTTGTCTATACCGGCGATAGTTCCGAATGGAAAATAGTCCCGCCATAGCAAGAGCGAGTCCCCGTTTAAAACACCTAGTTCAAGAAGGGCAATTTTCTTTTGGACGTATGGTTCAAATATTGGATCGTATTCTTCTTCTAGGAACCGATTGGGGCTTATCTTATCTGTATCGTACTTATCTAAAGACAATTCTGAGCTTCGCACGTTACTTCGTTCCTTTTATTTCGCGGTTTGTTCATGTTCTGCAATGCATAGCTTAAGCGTTTTTCTTTATTCGCCATCTGTCCAAAAAGTGCGACGGCGACCGCTTATATCAAACGGAATAATCTTACGATATTAAGATGCCTTCCAGGGCCTAAAAACCACGCAAGCTATGGGTTTTGTCGGCCCGATAACCGCTATGTATCGTCGGTTTGTAGTTCCATGAAAAAGAATAGCACTTATGGAAATGCGGGTTTTACACTTCTAAACCTGGCAAAAATACCTTTTTATAGGCTGAAAAAATGAAAAAAGAATAATACGGGTGTTTTGGTTTAACAAAATTGTATTTTGTGCACCCGAGGAGATAAACGATATCTTGTTTTGTTGCTACTTTGTAACCGCTTTTGTAACCGCCAAAAATTGGTATTAAACGCGCTGAAGCCGTCCGAATAGTAAGAACGCATACTTGGCGGGCTCATCATATATCTACTTCTTGCGTTGTTGCTTGTAACAAATTACGGAACTTCATGGACACGCTACCCGGAGAGAACCGCACTCTTTGTTTCAGTATGTTCTCTTGTTGCTGACGGTAACGCTCTATGGGCCTTGTTTCAAGAATATCGAGAATGGTGTCCTTCACAGCACTGCTGTTTTCACAAAGATACCCGATATCACCCATTTTGTTGAAGTAGTACTCGCTCAATGGGCCCTTCAGGGCAATGATGGGTTTTAGAGACGAGAACGCATCGAGAATTGCACCACTCGCCCGTAGTTCGTAAGCGTTCGGCCTGTTTAAGAAGAGGGAGTAATCGATACATCTGCTATACTTTTCATAAGCTTCTTGATCCAACGGGACGTCCGGAGAAGGGATATTGACCGACCTGTGGGGCACGTCTTTCATCCCCTTGTCTACATGACCAATCAGAGTGAACGTCGGCTTGTACGTCGTTTTTGCAGATCGAACCTCTTCGGCCAACCTAAAGAAAGTATCAGTTCCTTTGCCAGGGGTTCCGATGCCATAGGAGCCAAAACGAATCGCATCACCGGCAAACGGTTCCGGGCTGACATCGTCGCTGAAGAAATAGGGATGATCGATAGAGCTCACGTAACTGCTCACCCGAGGTACGTACCGTTTGAGCCGCTCCTCGATATCTGGTCTGAGAACCACGTATCGGAGCCTGAGCGTGTTGCCAAATGAAATCCAGAGTCGAAACGAGAAGAACCGACGATGTGGTAGCAGCGGCAGTGGCCAGGTGACGTCTTGAAGTATGTCGTGCGGGACAGCCAGGCAGACGATGTCCTTATACCTCCGGAGCAGTGCTTTGGTTGAAATAAGACCAGGAGTCGTTACGGAGCAAAATATGATCGTGTTCGCGTGGTTTTTATGCGCCAAGTGAAACACATTGCGGTAGAGGCGAAAATCCGGTACAAATCGCTGATAATCAAGAAGAGTCTTGGGTGGAGTCGTCGTTTCACGGTAGCTGATTACGACTGAATGCGCGTAAAGTATGTTCTTTACGTATCTAACGTGTCCAGCTTCAGCGAGAAATAAGAGTTCCTCTTCCTCAAACGCATCAGCTACGGTTGCGATCAGGGCAGCGTTAAATCTTGCGTGTTCAAAGCCCCAAAACATGGGCTCGCAAATAACGATCATGGCGTAATCCACATATCTCTTGCTGGTTTACATCGGGGTAGATAATGGCCACAACTGTCCTTCAATCATACGAAACAGTAACTTAGCTCGATGCAAAGTACCGCACTAGCACCTCGCTAACAAGATTTATGGCTGTTCAGGCGGTTTCCCGACCATTAATTCAACGCAAAGGTCGCTTTTATGAACATTGGTTTTTTTTGCGTACATTTCATATAGCGGCCGTTTGACTTTCACAGTTTATTAAACCCACTGCGCAGTTGTGCTCCGATCCTGAAGCGCACAGTAAAACCCCATACCCAGGATCTCCAGCAGCAAACTCACCATTCATCCGCACACGTTCTCTGCTGTCAATTCTAGGCTTTTCTCATCATTGCTTTACCACTTCACACCAAATATCGGCGTAGAAGGTTTCAGATGAGAAGATCTTGGAAAGAACGAGGATCACGTGTCTCGGTATTCGACTGTTCCACAAAGACATACCGACTGTAGCATTGATCTCATACACGTCTTTGTAGCTCCGTATCTTCCCCCCACTTAAGCGCACGATGTTAGTCACCTCTTCTCTTGAAAAACCACAATGTTGATGTGTTTTATCGAGTTGATGGTATTCAACAACCCCGGTTTTCCAGAGCGCCTCGTTTCTCTGTGGAACACTCAAAATAACGTTATCTTGGCAACTGTCGATAGACTTTTTCAATAATGCACACGGATCTTCGACGTGTTCTAATATGTGACTCAAAACCACTGTGTCTGTTTTTGGGAAGGTAAGTGCTAATGCATCGCCTATCGTGAGTTCGACGCCCGCAGGGTACGCGAAATCTTCGTACCGTTGTGCGTCAATGCCTACGTATCGCCCAGTCCACCCATTTTTAGTCAGAAAGTTGTATAGTTGGCACGTGCCACAGCCGACGTCGAGGACACTCCCTTTTTGGTATTCTAAAGTCAACGGGTCGACTGGCTGCACAGAACCAGGTGTTTTCCATCCAAAATTAAATTCTTTTTTCACTATTTCTGCGCAGTCGCTCTTGACCATTTTTTACGCACCCGAGTCTGAATCGCTTTTTATGTTTCTTCGAACGCTTATAGCTCTATTTGACGTTACCTTGGACAAGCGTACGCTTAGATCTTTTAGATGGTCGCCCACTTTGCGGCGACCTAGTTGTCGCTACGTGATTGCATAATATCATCTTTGTTTTCCAAAGTATTGCAAAACTCAGAAGCTTAGATGAAAACCAGCCTGTGGGGCTGACACGGAGTCCGTGAGATTACGCTACACAGTGGACGAAGGATACACATCCAATACTGAATCACCTCAGCATAAACCATTAAACCACTGTTGTTATAGGTCTTCTGCCAAAGGCCGATTCGCCGCGATATTTCCGTTATACCTTCTTCTCGGCCTCATGCTCTCAGACAACTGGCGCAAGAATATCGTGATCGGCATAATTGCCCTCGTCATTGCGATACAGAACTTTTTCATTTGGATCAGTGGCGCGTGGCTCTACTGAGGAACACTCGCAGGCGCGTACCCTGCGGCAGGCCTTCTGCAGCTCATCGACATATTCCTCGATCTCAGGCTCATCATCGGTATAGCTTCACCCGGCACGAGCAAGTGCGCTCGTTTAGAACGGCTTCAGCAAATCGGCAGGATACGGACGATCAGCAGCCCGCGGTGGCAAGTGACGAGATCTCTCCTAGCAGAAAGGTTTTTCACTGCGTTGCTTGGAACAGTCGTTGGGGTCTGGATAGGCATCTTGTTCACGTACGGCGTCTACGTGAGTTTTGCTCAGAAGGAGTGCATAGCAGCTCACCTGCCATAGGTCCAGCTAGACGCCTCTGCGCTGCAGCTTGCAACGTTTGAGACACGCTCAATGGGTTGCAACGCACAGATATGACTTCATCGAGCTACAAGCTTCTCATCTTCTGATTTCAGCTCGCACCGACAACAGACATTTGAACATCTGGAGCACATCTCGCCTCACCTTGACCTTTCTATCAGCCTTATTGCGCCACGTTATCGGTACTTCTGCGATCACAAATCCCTTTTTATGAGCTTTTGCCACGAGCTCTGTATCGAACGCAAAACCATCACAGTTGATAATGAGAGCATCCCATAAACTGCGCCGAAACGCCTTACATCCGCACTGAAGGTCGCGCTCGGTTGTTTGAAGCAGTGCGCGTGCTAGGGCCGCGTACGCTGACCCTAGGATTCGTCTCAAGAGCGGCTGGGGCTGGAGAATAACTGACGCTGGAAGCCTTCGCGATCCAATAGCAAGATCTGCTCCGCAGTGTATCGCGTCAACAACCTGCATGAAGTCGTCTGGATGAATTGACCGGTCAGCGTCAATGAACCCCAGAACATCGCCCGTTGCCGCTGCCAGTCCGCGTTTTATAGCGGCGCCTTTCCCGGCAAGAGTGCTGCTGCGTGTGAGTACGACGTTACGGTTTCGAGAGGCGAATTCTTGCACGATTTCAACGGTCCCGTCCGTGGACGCGTCTTCTGCGACGATGAGTTCTAAGCTATCGAAGAAACTGAACTCTTGAAGTAGTTTGTCTATTTCACCAGCTTCATTATGCGCCGGAATCACTATAGAGATCATTCTCTTCTCCTAAGAATGCGCTCAATCGTTATCTTTCTTAAAGCTTTGATATGCGCTGCCATCTCAAGATTCTCGATGGGATCTGGGCGACTTGCTCGATCTCTTTATTGCTAATGTAATCCTGAAGTGGCAATATTTCGACCTCTGTGTTGCATGCCAAGGACAACCGTGTTCCTCGGATTAACCATTTCTACGTGCAAAGACTACCTATAGAACGTCACGAAATTCACTGACAGTGTTTTAGCCTATTTTACATAAACCAAAGATGACCGATTTGCAACTAACTCGCATTCTTGGAGAACTAACCCGGAGCTGCGTCTCGCACGGCAAACTGCCTCATCTTGTTCCAGACGAAGATCCCGTTACACGCGGCAGAAAAAGCAGTCGAAATGACAAATGCTGAAGCTGCAGCCAACGGCCCTATTATCGGAAGTAACCAGACGTTGATGGCAATAATCATGATCAACACGACGACGTTTATCAGCCAGCTAATCCGAACTACTCCAAAATTATAGCCAACGAGGCCAAATGGCACCGTGAATAAATAGATGCACCATCCTAAACATAATAGCTGCGCCACGAGTATGCCGCTTGCGTATCCCGCTCCAAAGACGAAAGGCATCAATAACGGTGCGAAAACGGCGTAGAATAAAGCCCCGATAACCGTAACGATCGTTAGGAGCATAGCTCTACGCAGAAGATCCTGATTGTCTTTAAGAGTCGTTGCTGCAGCTACACGCGGCCAAAACGCGACACCTATGGCCGTCACCAGCATGGAAATGGGAAACCCGACGTAACTAGCTGCACTGTAAACGCCTATTTGGCTCTTGATCAGGAAAATCCCCATAATCCATACGGCTGCGTAGAGTGCACCCACGCTCACCATTTGATCTACGAAATTGAAGCGCGCAAAAGAACCGATGCTTGACGAATCGAAAGCGGACGGTTCGCTGTCCTTAATCGCTGGAGGCGTGAGGGCCCCCCGTAATTTGAAATGCGTTGGTCTCCATGATCTGTCGAACTTGAAGAACGCTGCTTTTGGCGTGACGGTGATAAAAGCCAACGCCCCAACACAGGTAGCAATCACGCTCACGATAATAACAAGCTCCACGTGCCACAGCGCAAAAAAGGCGACAAGTAAGATGCCTCCAAATGAAATCAAAGCTTGCGCCACTTGAATAATGCTGTTCATTCTGAAGCGCCTAATTGATTGAGAGTAAATAATCGGGACGTGTGCAAGCGTGGCAAAAATGCCGATCAAGAGGCTCAGCTGCAGTATTGGGGTGAGACTGGTATCGTGCCATATCGTGCCTGCTATCGTAGGGGCCAAAACAAACACAACGAGCGACAGGCCCAGGACGAACAGCATGCGCAGGCGAAATGTCCAGCGCAGAATTGCAAACTGTCCCTCGACGTCGCCTTGTGAGGCTGCTCGCGAAGCGTAACGTATTGCAGTTTGTCCAATCCCCATGTCAGATAACCCAATAGTAAAAGATGAGATGCTTATGATGAGTGCGTATTGCCCCATTCCAAATGGTCCTAAGCCCCTGGCTATTAGCGCCGCCGTTATAGCGCCAGTGAGTAAGCTTGCCATTCCTGGAAAGGCTGATACGATTACATCTTCAATAGCCTTAAGAGACTCAAAAATGACTTTTTTAAGTAGTGCGATAGCAGATTTAACCGACCGCATAATCTGGCAATTGTGATTTGCGCATAAGTTCGTTAATGAAGTGCGTGCAATATAGGACGGACTTCAGAGTTATATGGGCTTCTATCGGCAAGAGGCGGGCAAAACTGACTGTTCTAAACCTGATAGGAGCCCGGTGCATGCCCGCTAATTCCCGAGCACCGCAAATAATCGTTAGACGCGCTCTTGTCTGCGTATCTTCCATACGTCAACGTACGGACGATCTAGCTCTAACGTGCCCTCTTGCCGTCTGGCCCCCCCCGTGTCCGCCACTTGAATCATCGAGACGCTCTCGAAAGAGCATTTAGGCTCAAAGAGCGGACCTAAGGTGGCGTGGTCGGTTTTGGATTAGAACAGAGCAGAACCTCGTTGCTGAGGGCAGCGTGGGAGTAACTCTTGGCTGCGAACATTTTCGTGTGCTCCTAGAGTAGTGTGTCGGAATCGTTTGGGCTCCGGAGATAATTTCGCCTGCTCAAAGACGCAAATGCGATCTGCGCTTTTTCAAACCATCGATTCGATCCTCGTTTTTACGCTGCCACCGAAAATACCCGATAGACGCTCACGTAGGCTTGGCGATGTTTCTCGCTTCTGATAATAGAAAAAATTTGTAACTCCCTAGATGAACAGGTTTGTGATCTGTCTGTTGCGAGATCTTAACGTTTAAGCAATTCAGATTCTAAAAAAATGTGGCGGCGCCAGCCACAATCAGCACTAAGTATCTCACCATGATCCTCAGCAAATTAGCCGATATTTGAGCAGACGGTGGTTGATTATTGTCTTTATCTTTCGATGGGCCAGTGTGCACTACTAACATCAAGCTAATTCACCATCGTAGAATGTATGTTAAGACGCTAATGGCGTGAACAGCCCATCGATAAATCCTCGAACAAAGTGCCGGATGGTACCGAACTGACGCGCTTTTAGAACCCCAGGGATGCAGTAAGCGGGGTATAGCAGCAAAAACGAGATGAATTGCGGGACGCGCGCATGCTTTCTTGCGTTAATCACCCAGTTTCTGTGGGGGTAGTATTCCGCAAATTGTTGTACTTTTGAAGTCGAGGCCCAAGCTTTATGCCAAATCTTACTGTTCAGGTCGCATACGATTCGATACCCAGCTCTGCTGATCCGCACGCACCAGTCTAGGTCTTCACCATAGCAAAAATAGACAGGATCAAGCTTTCCTACTTCTTCGATTACGTTTCGTTTGATGAGAAAGCAGGCGCCGGTCACAAAATCACAGGGCAAAAGCGTTTCCACACACACGTGTTCGATCTCATCATCCCTTTTTCCCCTGTTGAGGAACGTTATCCTTCCTGTCCAAAAATTAATACGCGCGCCTGTTGACTGAACGACATTTGGCGCGTCGTACCAATATATTTTCGGGCCAATCACTCCAATACCGGCATCCTTGTCTGCAGCGCGCACGAGTTCCGTAAGAAAATGCTTGTCGACGACAATATCATTGTTCAGGAGCAGCACATACTCAGCAGATGCTTTTAACGCGTAGCGCATCCCGATGTTATTTCCTTCGGAATACCCGAAGTTCTGCTCATTCTCGACAATGACAAACGATCCGTTCGACGCTTTATTATCCCCCCCTCGAGGCAGTTTTTTGGATAGAGCCGTTACTTGAATTGCCTCGGCTTCACGTCTCGTATAGTTTGTGACACGTAAAGGTTCGGTCCGACACTGGTGCGGGCGAGAAGCCGATTCGACAGCTGCTTCGCCAGTTGCGTATGCTCTAATCCTCGCTAGTGAATCATCCTGCGAATTATTATCGACAATAATGACGTCATAGTTTGGGTACGAAATACTGTAGAGTGATTCCAGACATTCTATCGTATCTTCCCAGCCGTTCCAATTAAGAATTATGATGAAGACCTTAGGCCACTCGATACGATCCATTCTATCCACGTTCCATTTTGCACCTATTAAAGGGTTTCCCGGAGCTGCTCCGTCTCAGCGGTATCAGTGTAGACTGCTCGCATCGATTCACTTCAATTACGCTGCATTACTTGGCAACAACGTACAACAATTACGGGCAATTCGTTTTGAGTCCGGGGTTGCCAGCGTCTCGACGATTTCATCGGCGAGCTGTACGGGGACTCCTCTTGGATTAGAAAACCGGTTTCTTCGTCGTATATCATTACGGTACGCTGACGACGCTCAAAGCCTATCGGTGGCTTTAGAACGCCCGCGATGTTGCGATTAACCGATCTTCAATCTGCGCACTAGAAGGCCCGCAAAAGTGAAAGTATGCAGCTGTGGAACTTCTCGTACACTTATTAAGAAACTACATATAGAGCATTAACAAACAACTGAATCACGAAGCGCGCTCGTGCAGATCCTTATATTCTTTCGCGGGTAACGAAATCGCTCGCCCACTGAAGGCACATCCACGGATCTGCCGACGTATCCATGAAACTCAACAATCCACTGCTAGCAAACGACTGGGACATCGCCACGTTTTTCAAGCTCATCGCTTCGCTTCAGATATCCGTCTGGATAATTTTAGCCCTGGACGCCGTCGGCGTGCACGTGCCGATTCTAAAGGGTGTGCTGGTACTCGCGTATCTGCTCTTCGTGCCCGGGATCATTCTCTTGCGAGTTCTCAGGTTGCACGAGCTCAGTGTCACTGAAGGGTTTTTTTACACGGTGGGCTTAAGCGTGGCAACGATCATGCTCACGGGCCTCTTTATGAATACCGTCTATGTTCATGGCATTACGTCCACGCCACTTGCGCTCGTTCCGTTCATCGCCACGATGAGCGGAGTTGTCTTGGCGCTTTGTGTGGCGAGCTATAGTCGCGACCGGGATTATTCTCGTTCTACCACGATCGACCCGCGCGTAGCCCTTTCGCCAGTGACACTCGGTTTGTTACTGCTGCCCTTCATGGGCGTGTTTGGGGCGTACCTCTTCAACGCACGTGGCACGAGCGTCGGAACCGTTCTCGTGCTGCTCGCTGTCGCCGCCCTGATTCTCGTGTGCGGTTTTACCGAGTACGTGCCGAAACGCTACTACCCTCTCGCGATCGGGGCGATCGCTCTGGCGCTGTTGCTCCATAACGCGCTGATTACGAACTACCTGTGGGGATTCGACATCCAAATCGAACGCTTCGTAGCACAAACTGTCGTCAGCAACGGTTTCTGGGGTGCCCCTCCGAGCCTCGATCCTAACGTGCTGAATCTCAATGCGATGCTGAGCATTACTATGCTCGCTCCGCTGCTCTCTGTTGCTACCGGCATGAGTGTGACGTGGGTCTTGAAACTCATTTTTCCGCTTTTTTTTGCTATGGTGCCGCTCGGTCTCTACGTTCTGTACGAAAAACAAACATCCCCTCGCATTGCCCTGTTCGGCGTGTTTTTTTTTATGGTGACTTTTTCGTTTTATACCGAGCTCCTTACCATGGCACGCCAGGAAATCGCGGAACTCTTTGTCGTTGCTCTGCTGCTGTTGCTCGTAGACAAACAGATGCGCAGGATGCCGCGGTTCTTTCTCTTCGGCCTTTTTGGCTTTTCGTTGATCGTCTCACACTACGCGTTGACATACATCTTTCTCTTCTGTCTCATTCTCGCGTGGCTCATGCTTTTGGTCGTGGGGCGCTTCGACGTGCGAGCGCTAATGCGGCGGGTCGCCCGCGCACGAGATGCTGACCGCTCGGTGCCGCGGTTTCGTCGACCGTGCCGACTGCGCAGCAATACTAGCATCCGTGCGGTTTTCGTAGTCAGCCTCCCGCTCATCGCGGCCGTTTGGTACCGCTTTGCGAATAACTCACAACCGTTTAACACGTTTGCACGCATATTCGCTGTGACCCTCGCGTACCTCGGAATACGGGGACCATACGCGCAACTTAACGGGGCAAACAACGCCGCCGATATGCCACTCCCTACCATTGTTTCACGCGCGAACGGGGGGCTCGATACGACAGGATTTCAATCAATTCTTGCGTATAAGCTTCCGTTGCACCAGGTCACTGAATACCTCGTCCTCATCGCACTCATTATCGCTGTCGTAGGGATTCTGTTCGCCTTGAAAGAGCGATCAAGGCTTAAGTTCTCTAATGAGTACCTCGCGTTTACTGCCGCTATGTTGGTCGTTCTCTACCTCTGTCTCGAACAGCCCCTTTTTGCGGCGAGTCTAAACCTCTCGCGGTTCGTGCAAATATCGCAGATCGTGCTGAGCGTGTTTCTCGTCATCGGCCTTGCCGGGGTTTATAGCGCTATTAAGAGGCGAGGCGCCAAGATCGTTTCAAAAGGAACGATAGCCCCCCCCTATAAGGTCTTGGCGTGTTTTATGGTCGTATTGTTCCTGTTTAACGCGGGACTCGTGTACAAAGTGGCCGGAGAACTCAATGATAGCCCCACGCTCATGGCGTTAGACACGAGCGTCGACTTTGCAAAGTACTCTAACCAAGAAATGGTTGCAGCGAAGTGGATAGGCGCAAACGCCTCTGGCGGCATCATCGCCGCCGATTCCTTCCGGTACTATGCTGTCTATACGTTTGACCCCAATCAGACGAGGATGCTCGCTAGCGGAGGTTCTTGGATGAATCTGCGGCCAGGCTCGTACGTCTACCTCGGCACCGCTAATGTCCAAACGGGGAAACTCGTCGTCGGCTTGAGCAACCTAAACAATCTACCTAAGCAACTGGACGCAAGCTACTACGTGGGAGGCAGCAGCAACATCTATTCTAACGGCTATGCTCAGGTCTATCGCGTGAATAGGTAATCGGCCTCATATGCCGCTTTCCGGCTGCAGCGAGTCCCTATAAATCGTAGATTTTCAGTCACGAAGGTGTCATCGGTTTGGGCTAGCTTCATACGTTGATTCCTTCTCAAGCAACGTTGATATGGCAGGGTGCAGAGCCGCATATCTCAGTCGCCCCGAAAGTACCGACCTCTTCAAGCCGCTTTTAATTGCATTTGGGGCGCACGCAAACATTTATGAGCAGGTACGAACGAATCAGAGCCGCGTGAATCGTACGACCGCCCTTACCGTAGTTCTTGCCATCATTTTGGTGGCCGCGATTTTTGGAGTGATACTGATCGTGGTGCTCCCCCAGCCAAGCGAGCCGTTCACCGAGCTGTTCCTTCTTGGCCCCGGTGGGAACGCGAGCGGCTATCCGACCAATCTGACCGTCGGCCAAACGGGCAACGTGACCGTTGGCGTCATCAACCACGAGAATACGAACGCCAACTACACCCTGCAGGTCACACTCGGCAACGCGTCTGTCGCCTCGCGATCATTCAGTCTGGCGAACGACGGGCAGTGGGAAAACTCCACCTCATTTGCGCCGACGCACAGCGGCATGGGGCAAAAGCTGACCTTCAACTTATACAAGGGAAGCGACCCCAACGTTTACCGCTCGGTGTATCTCTACCTCACGGTGACGTGAGTGCGAGAAGCCCGCTTTTCTTGCGCGCTCGCGCAGGCGTGGTTCGATGGCTGATGTGTCCCCAGCAGCTGTGATTCCGCTCTTGAGCGGCGTGCGAGTGACAAGCAGTTGAGAGGCGCAGGATTTCCGATTAGCGCGCGAGCCTCGCGCTCGCACAGATTTACGCAGACACAAACGCTGCAGCAAATTCTTATAGGTGCACCGCGATCTTTGAGATGATTATGACAAAGGGAGCGGGAAAATGCCGACGGCACTGATAACGGGTATCACGGGACAAGATGGGTCATATTTGGCCGAGCAGCTCTTGGAAAAGGGCTACGAGGTCTACGGTCTGGTGAGGAGGCTGAGCACCCCGAACGAATCACGCATCAAAGAGTCAATAGATCGACTCGTGTTGCTCGAAGGGGATCTCACCGACCAGTCATCGCTCAACGTCGCCGTACAAACGGCGATGCCTGACGAGGTGTACAACCTCGCTGCGCAATCGTTCGTCGCCACGTCGTGGAATCAGCCCCTATTGACGGGTGACGTGACGGGGCTTGGCGTGGTGCGCATGCTCGAAGCCATGCGGCACTTTAGTCCTGACGCACGCTTTTACCAAGCCTCAAGCAGCGAGATGTTTGGCACATCGCCGCAGCCATTGAAGAGCGAGATTACGCCGTTCCACCCGCGAAGCCCCTATGCCGTTGCAAAAGTGTATGGGCATTACGCCACGATCAATTATCGCGAGAGCTATGGCCTGCACTGCTCCAATGGCATTTGCTTCAACCACGAGTCTCCGCGGCGCGGCATTGAGTTCGTAACGAAAAAGATCTCAGATGGGGCCGCGCGCATCTCCTGCGGCCGGGCGAACGAGCTTCGCTTGGGCAACCTCGACGTGCGCCGCGATTGGGGCTTTGCCGGCGATTACGTGAAAGCAATGTGGCTCATGCTGCAGCAGGATGAGCCTGATGATTACGTGATCGCCACCGGCAAGAGCCATTCGGTCAGGGAATTCGCCGCGCTTGCCTTCGATCACGTCGGCTTAGACTGGGAAAAGTACGTCACATTCGACGAGCGATTTATGCGGCCCGCAGAAGTACCTGATTTGCGGGGAGACGCGTCAAAAGCCCGTGCCAGGTTGGGCTGGGCGCCTGAGACCTCGTTTGAGGCACTCGTGCATATGATGGTGGAGGCCGATGTGGCACGATACAGCAAGGCCTGAGCGATTTGCGCTGATTTTTCTCTCTACCGGGCACGCCGTCTCCATTGAACACGTCGAAGCCGACCGCGAGTTACCGATGGGCGAGCATCCAAAATGAAGGTGACGTTGATTCGAGGGCGGGGGATAGAGCCCGGCATCAACAAGATAGCAAAAGCGCTGGCAACGCACGGCTATTCGGTCAAACTGCTGATTTGGGATCGCGACCGCACCGCGGAACCATACAATGCCGCGCTGTACTCGACGTACAAGTGCACCATACGAGCCCCGTACGATCGGCCGGCGGCACTGCTGTATCTGCCGCTCTGGTGGGCATATGAGCTCGTATTCCTTTTGCGGGACGACAGCGATGTCATACACGCGAGCGACTTTGATACGCTCTTCCCCGCCATACTCGCCAAACTCATCGGGAAGCGAAAGCTCTGCTATTTCATCTACGACTTCTATGCAGATAATCTGCCCGACGGAGGATTTCAGGGGCTGAGAAAGGGCATTAGGTGGTTCGTCGCGTACCTTGAGCGCACGGGAATCGGCTTCGCGGACGTGCTGTTTTTGGTGGATGAGTCGCGCTTTGAAGAGGTCGACGGAGCACACATTAAGAACCTCTATTACGTGTACAACTCCCCGGTTGACTGGGTAGCGAAGCTCCATGCGAGGACGTCAGGTACCGCATCGGGTGGGTCGCCCGACGAGATGGTCATATTCTATGCGGGGGCGATGCACGGCTCCCGCGGGCTTAACTACATGTTCGATGCGGTGAGCCGTGTCGAAGGCGTGCGGCTCAAAGTGGCAGGGCCGATCACTGATAATGAACGGGTTCTTGACGAGCTGAACCGAGTCGGGAGCAAGGCGCAGTATCTCGGGTTTTTGCCCTCGTACGACGACGTCATTAGGGAGACGCTGAAGGCGGATCTCTTGTTCCGGTTTAACGACCCTAAGGTCCCCAAGACGAAGTATGAGAGCCCCTATAAACTGTTTGAAGCGATGATGTGTGGAAAACCGATCATCGTAAGCGATGCGAGTGCAATGGCGAACATCGTTCGAAAGGAGCAGTGCGGGGTGGTGGTGCCGTACGGCGACGTGCCCGCACTCACGCACGCGCTGAAAACGTGCAGGGAGGACCCGCAGCTTCGCGCCGAGCTGGGCAACAACGGGCGTAAGGCGTATGAAGAACGGTACAGCTGGGCGATTATGGAGGAACGCGTGCTTAGCGGCTACCACTCTCTTGATCAGCTCGCGCGCGCAGTTTGAGGATTGCCGTGAATATCTTAGACATTACTATTCACGTAGGCCTCTCGCAGCCGAAGAATGGAGCACAGGAGCGGTACGCCAATCTGGCGAGACAGCTGACTGCAAGAGACAACCGCGTCATCGTGCTCGAAGCAGCGGAGTTCGTCGACCCTCACGACGCGACGCTCGCTACTATTTACTCGTACAGCGATCTAAAGTTCGTCGGTCGGACGCTGCGCGTTTTTCGCGACCTCGCGCCAAGTTTTGCGCGCAGCGTCGTAAGAATACTGCGTGAGAACGCTATTGATCTCATTCAGATATCGCATCCGAGCGGCGCTTTCGCCGTGAAGCTCGCCGCTCTGCTGACGGCCAGCGATGCTCCGCTTGTCTATGCCCCTCACAACGTCGAATCGGAACTCGTGCGCGAGACTTTTTCCAACGACCCGCAGTATACTAGGATCGAACGGTTCGTCCTTCCGCGGTATATCTTCTTGCTTGAGCTGCTCATCTGCCGATTTGTCGCACAGCATGTGATCGCGGTAAGCGAGCGCGATAGAGAAATCATCATGAGGCAGTTTCGACTTGCCCCCGCGAAGATTTCCGTCATACCGTCCGGCTGCAGCTTGGATCGCTTGCCGACCGACGAGGAGAAAGCTCGCGCGCGGCGAGAACAGGGCATAAGCGAACGCGCGTTGGTCATCGTGTTTCACGGTTACTATCAGTACCCGCCCAATCGCGAGGCATTTGACGTCATTGAACGGTACCTCGCACCTCAATTACGAACGGTCAACTCAAACGTCCTGTTTCTGGTGGGCGGCACGGGTGCGCCAACATTTGAGCGAGAAAACGTGCGTTCAGTCGGCTTCATCGAGGACTTGCCGCGCTTTCTCGCGGCAGGAGATATCGCAACCGTGCCCATAAGCGCTGGAAGCGGCACGCGGCTAAAGATCTTTCAATACATGAACAGGGGGCTTCCCATCGTAACCACTGAAAAGGGTATTGAAGGAGTAGCAGCACGCAACGGGGAAGATGCACTCATCGTGCCGAGGGTCGACGAAAGGTTCGTTGATAAAGTGGCGTGCCTTCTTGAAAATGAACGCGAACGCGCACGGTTGGGTGCCAACGCGCGAAAGCTGCTTGAAGCGAGGTACACGTGGGATACCATCGGCGCGCAATTGCTTGGCGTATACAAACGTGTGCTGGAGGGTCGCTGTGGTCCCTAATCCCCTCCTGATGAACGACTGGCCGCGAAAGAGGGCCCTCATAACAGTCCTCAGCCTCCAGTTCCTTGTGTGGGCCCTCATCGGACTCGCCGCGATAGGGGTGCAGATACCGCTTTTGCGCGGTCTCGTTGTCTCTGTGTATCTCTTGTACATTCCCGGCATACTCGTCCTTCGAGTCCTTCGCCTACACCAGCTTGGCGGCGTGCGTACGCCGCTCTTCGCGGTTGGCCTGAGTCTCGCGACCGTCATGGGTACCGGACTCCTCATGACAACGCTCTATCCGCTGCTCGGGTTCGACCGGCCGCTCGCGCTGGTCCCTGTTGTGATGACGGAAGGCGTCATCATCACTTTACTCGTCGCACTGAGTTATTGGCGCGACCACAGTCCAACTGAGGGGGGCATCATCGATCAACGAGACGTGCTAACGCCGCCCGTGTTAGCGCTGTGTGTGCTCCCCTTTCTGAGCATATTTGCGGCGTACGCGATGAATGCGTACAGCAGTAACATGCTCCTGCTTGCGCTAATCATCATCATCGCGATCACGGCGCTTTGGATCAGCACGTCGGCATCCGTTCCAAAGGAGCTCTATCCGCTCGCAGTATTCGTCATCGCGGTTGCTCTCCTCTATCACGGGTCGCTGATTTCGTCTTACGTTTGGGGATGGGACATCCAAAAGGAGCTCTATACCGCAAACGCTGTCCTTGCTAACGCGCAGTGGAATATGCACGCACCTGGCGCAGCTAACGCCGTGCTGAGCGTGACGCTGCTCGCTCCACTTATCTCAATCGTGTCAGGCGTGAGTGTGGTGTGGATTTTCAAGACGATCTATCCTCTCTTGTTTGCCCTCGTTCCGGTCGGTCTGTTCGTCGTGTTCCAAAAACAGACGAGCGATCGAATCGCCCTCTTGGCCTCCTTCTTCGTCACTTTTCTGTTCACTTTCTTTACCGAAATGCCGGCGCTCGCGCGGCAGGAAATCGCCGAGCTGTTTCTGGTCCTGCTCCTGATCTTGCTCGTCGACAAAGGCGTTGGACCCGGGGCTGGGAAAGCGCGCCTTTACGCGCTCTATGCAGTGTTCGCCATAGGTGTTGTTGTATCGCACTACGCGGTCGCCCTCATCTTTATTGCGTATTTCATCGTCGCGTGGCTTGTGCTCTTCCTCGTCGACAACCCGGCCATGCGCCATCTGCACAGGGCCACTTCTTCAGGGCCGCCCACAAAGTTTTCGTCTCGCCCGAAACGGATGCTGACGCTGCCCTTTGTCCTCTTGTTTGCCGCTTTCACGGCTGCCTGGTACGCGACTTTCGGGTCTGCAGCGCTGAGCGATGAAATCGCCCCCACATTCACCCAGATTAGAAGCACGTTTCTCTCGTCTCCTAACGTCCCTCTCGCAATCGGGGCCGGAGCTGCGGCGTACGCCTGCGCGCTTGTGATCATCTACGTGCTCGCCAGACGAGCTCAACGGGAGGCGCCAATGTTGCCGCGACTATTTGGGGCGCCGGTTGTTATTCTCTCCGCGTCACTCGTGCTCGCGCGCTATTGCGGGATTTCGGTCAACGATCTGCTCCAGCTCGGGACGCTCTCGCCTCTCCACGAGGTTGCGGAGTTCCTCTACTTGCTCGGCTTATTTCTCATCTTCGTGGGCCTCGCTGCGCTCGCGCTCCGCTGCTGTCGTTTCACGTTTGATCGAGAGTTCGCTGCGCTCGCGCTCGCGAGCCTTGCCATATTGATGGCAGCCACTGCCATCCCGCTTTTGGCGGCCGTTATCAACACGACGAGGCTCTATCACATCTCAACGCTCTTGTTGGCCCCCTTCTGTGTTACTGGAGCGCTGCTGATTGCGGGGGTTCCTGGGCGTCTGCGCGCAAAACGGCGTGAAAGGACAGGCGTGAGCCTCGCTTACAAGCTGGTCGCCGCGCTCTTTGTTGTGATGCTGATGTTTAGCACTGGGCTCGTCTATGAGGTCACGCGGCAGGATCCGACATCATTTTTCTTAAATGACGCCATCGATGCCGCGCGTTTCAACGCGAGAGAGGTGGCGGGAGCTCAATGGCTTTACGCGGTGAAAGGCAGTGACACGAGCACAGCTGGGCGACCCGTGTACGCCGACGTGTATCGCGGCCTTCTCTGGACTAGCCTGGATTTTAATCATTCGCTCGAAGGGCTCAGCGATCCCGCGTTTAGAACGCCGCTCGCGGGATACGTCTTTCTGGGGACCTTCAATTTGCAGACAGGGACAAGCGCGCAGCCGTATAACGCACGATCGTTCCTCAACGGCACGTTGGTATATCATGAGAGTCTGGCCGGTATCGCGGACACGCGTAATCGTGTGTTTGACGACGGAGGCGCCGTCATATATTACCGCTAGCGAGGGGGCACACGCTCGCACCGGGCGTCCGCCATCTGTCGTGCGGATGTCGCGGCGTCTCGCTGGATTCGGGCGCACGCGATCTGAAGAAAGCAGTTTCTGCCCGTTCAGCGGGCATGTAGAGGCGAGCGTTCTGTCGGAGCAACTGGTGCATCCGGGCTGAAGCTGGCGTTTCTTACGTTGTGCAAAGGCAGCACGGAGAGTAGCGTCAGTTCATGTATCTATTTATAACAGAGCGCACCCAAAGAAAATGGGAGAGTGTGCGGCCTTGCACGTCGCACGAAGCATAACGATGCCCGTTCAAAACGAATTCGACGGCGCGAAGCAGTCTGTTAATCGTGCGGCCGGCGCTGCTATACTGGTGACCAGCACAGGCGGCAGCATGGTGGCGATCCCCGCGTATAACGAAGAGCTCACCATAGGTAGCGTTGTCGCCCGTGCACGGCGCCACGCCGACCGAGTCGTTGTTGTCGACGACGGCTCTGATGACGGTACCGCAGACGTGGCTGAGCTGGTCGGCGCCGAGGTCTTCCGGCACCTCACGAATGAGGGGTACGGCAGTGCCATACGCGATTGTTTTGAGATAGCGCGAGACTGCGACGTCGACGTGCTCGTGACGCTCGATGGGGACGGGCAACACAATCCCGATGACATCCCGCAGCTTATCGACGAGATGCGAGAAAGCGGCGCCGATATCGTGATTGGCTCACGCTTTGCGCGTGGCTTGGGCAGCAGAATGATTCCTCGGTACAGGAAATTTGGGCTGAAAATCCTCAATCACGCAACGACGCTGAGCTCCGGTTTGAAGGTCACCGATTCGCAAAGCGGGTTTCGCGCATACTCGCGCAAGGCGCTTCACGCGATCGACTTGAACCAGAACGGCATGGGCGTGAGTTCTGAGATTATCATCAAGGCGGCCGATAGCAAGCTTACTATCAAAGAAGCGGGAATTGTGACCCGCTACGACGGTATTCGCGCGTCGAGCAAGGGCCCCGTCCGCCACGGGCTCGATGTCATCAACTCGATCGTTCGCTTGGTCTCGCAAAAGCACCCAATACTCTGCTTCGGCGTTCCTGGGCTTTTCTTCCTGGCCGCAGGTGTAGTCTTATTTCTTCGCGCGCTTGACGTGTTCAATCGCACCAACAACTTAATCACCATCTATATGCTCGGATGGCTTTTCTGTGTGGGCGTGGGTCTTTTTGGGGTGCTTGCCGGACTCTTGCTGTGGTCCGTCCAGGATATCAACGCGCGGGCCAGAAGGTGAGCGACCGCTGAACGTTCTGGTTGCGAGTGAAAAGCTTCATATGCAGCTGCGCTCAAGCCTTCATTGTAAGACGTTGGTGGCAAATCGTGGCGAATTTCCCGTGTAGCGTGTCGTGAAAATGGCCGATGAGTATCTCGTTAGTATCGTTATCGTGACCTACAACAGCGCGGACTACGTCGAAGCGTGCATCAATTCTATCGACGCGCGGCGTGGTCGAGCAGCCTACGCGCTCGAGATCATCGTCGTTGACAACAATTCAAGCGATGACACCGTTCGAATCCTTAAAGAACGATTCCCGTCCGTGGAAGTGCTCGAAAACGACGAAAACTTCGGGTGGGGCCGTGCGAACAATCAGGGCGTAGCTCGCGCCACAGGCGATTTTATCGTTATCTTGAATCCCGATACGCTGGTCGAGGAGGGCTGGTTAGACGCGCTCATACAGCCTCTTATCGGGCGCCGAAGGTTATTGACCACCCCTAAGATTTTGATCTACGACGGCTCCACAATCGGCAACTGCGGAAATATCTTACATTTCACCGGCCTCGCATTCACGAGAGGGTATGGCGCAGATAAAGACGCGTGCGCCGTGTCGGAGCCAGTGAGCTACGTTTCAGGGTGCTGCTTCGCCGTGCGCAGAGACGAGTTTCTGCAACTGGGCGGCTTTGATGAGGTCCTCTTTCTCTATCACGATGATCTTGATTTTACGTGCAAGGCGTATCTTGCGGGATTTGAATCGCTCTACGTCCCTACGTCAATCATTCGACACGATTACCGACTCGATGTCCCTCCGGAGAAGTTTTTTCTGCTGGAGAAGGGACGCTACATTTTTCTCAGAAAATACCTGTCGACCGGCGATGTGCTAAGATTCGTGCCGTCGCTCGTCGTGTCTGAGGTGCTCAGTTTCAGCTTTGCCGCCAAGCTAGGCTTTCGAGGGGTTTTGTGTAAGCTGCGCGCAGCGCGCGAGGGCCTTTTCGACGACGTGCCTAGGCTTCGCGGCGACAAAGAGAACCTGTTCAAGCATTTCAGTCGAACCATACCCAACGATCAGCTGACGACCAATCGCATTGAACGAGCTGGCGTGCGGCTTGCAAATGGAATTTTTCTGCTCAATTATGGGCCCCACCGTTAGGGTGCATCAGGAGACGTATGGGCGTCACAGGAGACGCAGATGAGGCTGAGCTGGCGCGCGCGTCTGGGGGTACTTCTCGTCGCAGCCTCAGCGGTGCTCTACCTCGTTCACTATCTCATCTTCCGCGACGTGTATCAAGTGGCGGTCTATGGGCTGAGCGACCTTGCGTTTCTTCCCCTCGAAGTGTTGCTGGTTGTGATAATCATTGAGGAGATAATCAGCAATCAAGAGAAGCAGAGCAAGCTCAACAAATTGAACATGGTAATCGGGGCATACTTCAGTGAGGTGGGGACCGCGCTCTTGAAGGCTTTCTCCACCGTGGACCCGCACGTCGACCGCATTCGCAGCGAACTGATCGTCAAGGGCACGTGGACGGGCCGCGATTTTCTCGAGGCGAGCGCGCGCCTGAAGCAGTACGATTACTCCATCGCGTTCGACCCGCGCAATCCGGCCGTGCTTCATTTCTTGGAGAATCTTCGCGATTTCCTTGTGTCAAAGCGAGAATTTCTGCTCGGTCTCTTGGAGAATCCCACTCTGCTCGAGCACGAATCCTTTTCTGAACAGCTGTGGGCAGTCTTTCACTTGGCAGAGGAGCTCGCGTACAGAACCGACCTGGCGCAGCTGCCTGATGCCGACTACAGACACTTGGCCACCGATTCAAAAAGAGCATACAGCGCGCTTATCGTCGAGTGGCTCAAATATATGGAGCACTTGCGGAATCGCTATCCGTACCTTTTCTCCTTGGCGCTGCGAACAAACCCGTTTGATACAACGGCCTCGCCGGTCATCATCGACCAAGGCTGATGTGGTGCAGCAGCGCTCGATAAGGCGCCTATTCGAAACTTCGTTACTCCACATCGACCGTGTCGAGCTCCGCTGCAAGCGCGGGCAGGAAGGTTCCCACGTCCGTGACGATCCCGATAGCCTGCGCCGTCCCGCGATCGATGAGCTTTGTCACGGTGGCCGGATTAATGTCGACGCAAATCGTTTTGACGTACGAGGGCAGCATGTTGCCGACGGCGATGGAGTGTAGCATGGTGGCCATCATAAGCACGAGGTCAGCATCTTTGAGAAGCTCCCGCATGGCATCCTGAGCCGCCATAGTATCCGTAATGACTTCGGGCAACGGGCCGTCATCGCGGATGGACCCAGCAAGCACGAAGGGCACGTTATTGACGACGCTTTCGTACATGACACCACTTTTTACGAGCCCCTGGCGCACCGCCGCTGTAATCGACCCGGAGCGGATCACCTCACTGATGGCGTAGAGGTGGTGTTTGTGTCCCTCGCTGACCAGTTCGGCTGTCTTGATGTCGAGGCCGAGCGATGTCCCGTACAGGTCACGCTCGATGTCGTGAACCGCGAGCGCATTGCCGGCGAGAAGGGCATCCACGTACCCGCGGCGTATGATGCTCGCCAGCGCCTCGGCAGCGCCGGTGTGTGATACCGCCGGCCCGGCAACGACTACGATCTTCTTGCCTTGCACCTTCGCGTGCACCATTTCGATGGCGATTTGGCGTATCAGCGTCGCCGAAGGACGCTCAGAGGACACGGCGCCGCCCATAAACTCAAAAAGAGAGCGAGTACGCGGTCGCTCAGGGGGAGTAACGCGGACGCCGCGCTGGCCGAGCACGATCTGGTCCCCTTGCACCACTTGGTGGAGCGGCGTGCACCGCGCCCGGTCGTCGCGAACGACGATCGTGCAGTCCATCTCGATATCCTCCACGGGAATCCAAGCGCCGCGGCGATAAATAAAGGTGGGGTGATTCGTGGTCGAATAGAACCCTTTCGGGACGGCTTTGTCTTTGTCGGCGGCTCCTAAACGGACGTCCTCGATCTCGGGAACCTGGGCTCCGAGGCGGTGAAGATCGCTCATGATCGCGTCAAGATGTGCCTCGTCGCGTCCCTTGACCGCCAGCCTGACGTAGCTCGGGTCGCTCTTGTGCTCACCGATCGTGAAGGTGATGATCTCGAACTCACCGTCAAGATCCATGATCTTATCGAGCACCCGCGTCAGCGTGAGTGAGTCAATAATGTGTCCCTGCAACTCTACTTCACGAATCGTTCTCATGCGCACGTTCCCAGCCGTCAGTCAGCCGATGCGGCGGCCGCCTGGCTTACCCCCTTACCATCATCGTTCCGATGCCCCTGTCTGTGAACAGCTCGAGCAGGAGTGCGTGGTGGATACTGCCGTTGATGATGTGCGCGTTTTGCACCCCTGCTTCGAGGGCCTTGATGCACGCGTGCACTTTGGGGATCATTCCGCCGCTGATGCTCCCTGCCTCAATCGCGCGCTGCGCTTCTGCGAACGTCATGCGCGGGATGACCGTTCTGGGCTCGCTCTGGTCGCGTTGAATACCGCTCACGTCGGTCAGCGCGATAAGCTTGCGGGCTATAAGCGCAGCCGCAATATCTCCGGCGACGGTGTCAGCGTTGAGATTAAGGCTGTGACACGCGTTATCGACCGCAATGGGGGAAACGACGGGGATATAGCCTTTCCCGGCCATGATCATGAGGATCTCTGGGTTGATGACTTCCGTTTCGCCGACCCAGCCGAGGTCGACATCCTGCTCGATACCTTCATAGACCACCCGCTGAGGACCCTTTTTCCGCGCGGTGATCATACGTCCGTCCTTCCCGGACAACCCGACGCCTTTACCGCCGTGCTTGCCGATGAGCGCGACGAGGCGCGTGTTGATGTTCCCCACAAGGACCATGCGGGCGATCTCTAGCGTCTCTTCGTCGGTGATGCGTAAGCCAGCGGCGAATTCGGGTTTTTTACCCATCCGCTCCATCTTCTCGCTGATCTCGGGTCCACCCCCGTGGACGAGTACCGGCTGCATGCCGACGTACCGCAAAAGCACGATATCCTCGATAATGCCCTCCATGAGACGATTGTCGACCATTGCGTGGCCGCCAATCTTTATGACGACGAACGACCCGTAAAACTCACGAATGTAGGGCAACGCTTCGCTGAGAATTTGCTCCCGCTTCATTTACCTCTAGTTCCGACTGAGTATAGAAATATCTTCCTGCGCACGCGCCGTCAGGCGTTCGATCGGTCGTCGCGAAAGCTAGGGGAACGTCTGGCCCGTAAGGCTATATGCCTCAAAGACTATGAGACACGTGCGAAAGTCATACTGGCTCACGCGAGTGGCGGATCACATGGGGTACAAGGCGGCGTGTATTCAGATGGGTGCGCTCGGCACCCGATCGGAAAACATTGATCGCGCGGTCGCTTTAATCGACAAAACCGATGCTGACCTCGTCGTTCTCCCAGAGCTGTTCACCCACTGCAGAGATTTCAAGGCCGGAGAACCCATTCCAGGGCCCACAACCGAGATCTTTGCGCGCCTCGCTCGTGAAAAGGGCAGCTACATCGTCGTGGGCAGCATCTTGGAGGTAGACGAGCACGACCGGATGTTCAATACGAGCGTTCTCGTCGATAGACGCGGCACGATCTGCGCTCGGTACCGCAAGATTCACCTGTTCTCCTATCATTCGCAGGAGAGACGTTCGCTGACCGCAGGAACGGACGTTGTCGCTGCGCCAACAAAGCTTGGCATCATTGGCCTTTCGATCTGTTATGACCTGCGCTTTCCTGAACTCTATCGGGCCCTTGTTCAGAAGGGGGCTGAAATTATCGTCTGTCCTGCCGCTTGGCCCTCCCCGCGCCTTGAACATTGGATCGCGCTAAACAGAGCACGGGCTATCGAAAACCAGTGTTACGTCATCGGCTGCAATCAAGTGGGCACGCCGGCACCGGCGACGACTTTTGTTGGCGGCAGCATGATTACTGACCCCTGGGGAGAAACGATTGTCGCAGCGGGTAACGCTGAAGCTATCATTACGGCAGTAATCGACGTTGATAGCGTTAACGAGATAAGAAAGGAGTATACTTTCCTCAACGATATCGTCGCATTTTGAGGGAGCAGTGCCCGGTGCGTGCCGCGCATCGCGCAGGAGCGCGTTCGATTTACAAGCCGATGCGACCATTCGATGGCCGCTCCGCTGCCAGTAAAGTTTAAGAGCCCGTGTGCTATAATGGAAATCGGGCTCCGGTAGTGTAGTCCGGCCAATCATGAGGGACTCTCACTCCCTCGACTTGGGTTCAAATCCCAACCGGAGCATCTTTTTTGATTCGCCGGCTTGTGCCAGCCCCAAGTGACCATTAAGTAGCTATGCGCGTAACACGCTCCGCTCCGCTATTCTTCTTTAAAAACGCTCCGGCGCGACATTGTGAAGACGGGGCTCCGTCGCTGATCACTCACGAAGCAAAATTTCGCGTGCGACCTGCATTGCATTGATCGCGACCGGAAAGCCTGCATAGACTGCCATCATGAGGATGGTCTCGACAAGCTCCTGTCGCGTGCACCCGATGTTGAGAGCTGCTTGAATGTGGTCGCGAAGTTGATCCTCTCGATTGCCGAGAGCAGTGAGGGCGGCGACGATGCATAATTCGCGCTGTTTCGTGTGTAGTCCGGGACGGGTGTAGATATCCCCGTACGCAAACTCAATAACGTAGCGTGCAAGGTCGGGCGCAACAGCGTCCATACTCTGAATGAGGTTTGTGATGCCCTCCTCGTTCACCCTGCGCAGCGCTTCGATCCCGCGCCTATATCGTTCGTTTTCCATGTTATCTCCACACCCATTGCGCCGCGCGGATATAAGCGCTGTTATGGGTCAGCGGCATCCAAATGCAATCTGTGTGGTCGGGCGGCGTCGTCACTACCTTTTTATAAACGCGTAGAAGTGTTGTAAGCGATCAAAGTGACTGGGTGCCTATCGCTGCCTTTCATCACTAACTACGGCCTGCTTGAACTGTTTCTCGTCGCCGCCACCTCATCAGTGCTCCCTATCCCCACAGAGCCGACAATCGCGCTGCTGCTGAGCGAGAACGTGAGCCCGCTAGTCATCCTGCTTGTGCTGATTCCTGCGTCGGTTCTTGGCGCCTCGGTGGGTTATCTCTTAGGGAAATACGGGATACGGAGGATCATTCCCTTTCATAATCCCGAACGCGAAAAGAGGGTTCGGGCTTGGTTTGGCAAATACGGGGCAGCGCTATTGATAATCTCGCCGTGGATTCCCTTTGCCGGCGATTTGGTGCCTATCGTTGCTGGAATCGAAGAGTTCAACCCGACCAGTTTTCTCATCATCATATTCGTAGCCAAGGCTGTCAAAGGCACCGCGATCGTGTACTTCCTCTCCTTCTTCGTTCAGCTGGTTGGCTTGCACTTTTAACGCGTCAGCCACTGACAGCTTGATCAGGCTGGGCAGGGCGGCACCCAGCGTCCGGCACGGACGGATGGCAAAAAAATGAGTGACGTCGTGCGCGAGATCACTCTTCGATAATGGAGATGGCTTCAGTCGGGCAGCTGTCAGCAGCCTCTTGACACTCACATTCGCTGCAGGCAGTCGCGTCGATGACGTGCGACAATCCATCATCCTGAAGCTCAAAGACGTCGGGGCATATGTCTTCACACGCTCCGCATCCGACGCATAGCTCGACATCTATTTTGGGTACTAACATGGTCACGCTAACCATGCTGCTTACTCTTGACGTTTATAATTATCGGTCTTCTGGCTCAGGCAGCCCATTTGAACCCCTTGGACGGCGCCCCTTGCGAAATTGTTCCTCTGAATCGCGCGGAACGCTCGTGCATAACACATAAGACTCAAGACCGCGCTCATGCGCTCGTGTTTGATACGCATGCCCACATGGACACCCGTCCGTATGAGGACTTTGAATTGATGGGGGTCGCCGGCGTCACTGACGTACTCACGCTCGCGCACGACCCGATGCGCATGTCAACCGCGGATGTGCTGCTCGACCACTTTCACAAGCTTGCGCACGGCGAAGTGCGCCGAGGCGCGGAAAATGGCATCAGCGTGCACGTTGGTCTCGGTGTCCACCCGCGCTCTATAAACGCCCAGGTCGACGAAACGCTACGAGCGCTGCCCGAGTACCTCTCGCATCCAGATGTGGTCGCCGTTGGGGAGATCGGTCTTGAACGATGCACTGACGTCGAGGAGCGGGTGTTTCGCGCGCAGCTCGAGATCGATTACTATCCTAAAGTCATCCATACGCCGCGGCGCGGGAAGAGAGACGCGCTCGAGCGAATCGTTGCAATCGTTGACGACGTTGGGGCCAAGGATGTGGTTATCGATCACATCGACTTGTCTACGATCGACATCGCTCTCGAAGCGGGGACGTATGTTGGCATTACCGTCCAGCCAGGAAAAGCATCGGTGCAAGATGCGGTGGAATTGATCAGAGAGTATCCTGAAGCGAAGTTTGTCGTCAATAGCGACATGAGTGCGCAGCGATCGGATTGCTTATCGGTCGCACGGGTGTTCCACGCGCTCAGCTTAGAGGGGTACGCCGATCGAGGGCAGAAGGCGTGCGTACAAAACGGCCTCGACCTATTTCTGCGATGACTGTTTGCATCGTGAAGCCCCCCCTTGTGATCCATTTTTTCCTTGCGTATGCTTTATTACCTTCCGTGCGCTACTAAATTTGATGGTATTATGACCGACGAAAAGAAAGAAGAGAAGAGAATCACGCCGAAGGACTACTGGATGAGTGAGCCCTTCGCCGAGATGCGCCGCATGCTCGTCACGTTCCGCGCCAACATGGAGGACACCCTTGAGCGCGTACTCCCCTCACAAGCGCAGATGCCTGCTTTGAAACAGCCAAGCGTAGACGTCCTTGACCTTGGCGACGCCCTCCAGGTGGTCGCAGACATGCCCGGAGTGAAAAAAGAGGATATCGAGATCAACCTTACCCCGGAACAGATTGAGATCAGCGCTGAATCGAGCACCGAAACGGAACGCAAGGATGAGGATTACACCTATCGCGAGCGCGGCTACGCATCGTACCGCCGGACGCTCGACCTCCCTGCCGACGTTCTTCCAGATAAGGCAGAATCAACGTTCAAGAACGGCGTGCTCGAGGTGAAAATTCCGAAGAAGGAGCCCACTGAGGCGGAAAAGAAAACGCGCGTGAACGTCAAGTAGGTCGATGCGCCATGGAAGAACGACGCAAGTACCCCTTCGAGGCAACCGTTACGCCCGAGGTGCTCGACCGGGGGCGCCACTGGATCACCGTCCAGCTGAGGAACGTATCAACGGAGCGCCTCGTCGACGTAAGCGCGACGCTGTATACCTACAACTCGTACGATCTCGACGTCTTGCCAAGCGGCTCATTTCATTTTGTGAAAGAGTTGGCCCCTCAAGACACCGCAGCGCTCAACTTTCAGATTTTTGCGAACCATACTGGACGGGTCTATCTGCACGTCACGGCGTACCGCGGTGGTGCTCTCGTAAGCTGGTACTCTCCTGATCAGGAGGTTCGGCTCACCGAAGATCCCGCTGAGGTCCAGACCTTTTTCGCGAATCGGCCCTACTGGGCGTATGAAGAGACAATCGAGACGGAAACGGTAGTGCACGCCCACCGCGACGTGTCGAATCTACGGCTTGAAATCGCTGCAACTCCCCCGTCGAAAGCCCACACGCTTATGGACGTGATCGATATCGATTTCATCGCAGAAGGTGGCACAAAGCGATTCGTAAGCGAGCTCTACGCGAGTGAAGAAGGCACGTACCTCCTCACAGCGCGCCTTTTTCACGAACAGAAGCTTATTAGCAGCAAGCAGACATCCTGCTACGTTGCACCCTTTGAGGAGTGAATCTACGGCTCGTTGGATATCAACAACAGCTACCCCCTCACGAAGTGTTCGTCAACAACTGCAGGGAGGCACAATGAACAGAAATGTGCGGGCCCTTAGCGGGTATCTTTCGAACTATATCCGAAACGAATTCGACAATCCGTTCTACGCCTCATTCAAGATCACCCACCGGTGCAACCTGCGGTGTGGCTTCTGCAACGTCTGGGCAGATAAGATCCCTGACCTTAACACGAATGATGTGCTCACGGTCATCGATAATCTGTCTCAAGCAAGCACCTTTACGATCAGCTTTGAAGGGGGAGAGCCGCTATTGCGCAAGGATATCGGTGAAATTCTCCGCTACACACACGACTGCTCGAACTATATTTTGTTTACCACCAACGGACTGCTCATTGATCGACGGCCATTTGCAGAGTACGCAAGGTACTTCGATTTTCTGCAGTTGTCCATTGACGAGGGCCACGGCAACGTGCACATGCTTGATAGGCTGGACTTCTTCTCTGATCTTGGCATCAAGACGACTGTACAAACAGTCGTAACGAAGCGCGATCTCGATAAGATCGAGGAAAAGGTGGAAAAAGTGCACGCACACGGCCACAAGATTCTCATTATGCCTGCGTTCAACTTTGATGGCACCGAAGACCTCGCGCCGGATCTGATGGCACTTCGCGAGATCGTTACGCGCCTGAAGCGTGAGTACGGGAACACGCTCACAACGAGTCGCTCGTACATCGAGAGTTTTGACCAGCCGTACACGTGCCGGACGCTTAGCGTCATGATCGAGCCAAACGGCGACATCATTTACCCGTGCATGCCCATCGGCACGAAGTTGGGCAACCTCCTTGAAAACGACCTTCAGACCCTTATGTCCTCGGAACGGGCACAGGCTGACCGTGAGCAGATGCTGCGGTGCGACAGGCACTGTCTCATTTATTGTCACGCGGAAACGTCCCATCTGATGTCATTGCGCAAGCTCGTACCCTACGCGCGGAACATAGTGACCTTCAGGGCGTTTGGCTAGGCGAGTCGCATCACACCTGAGGAGAGTCATTAGATGCGTCCTCGCTCGCGCATTGCGTTCAAGGCGTCCATCAAGGCGAGAAGCACAATGCTCGCGATCGAAGTACGGGCGCAACGAGCTGCAAGCGAGGGCCGGGAGATACCATCAAGCGACGCTCAACTACTCGAAAAGCCATGGAGGTCATAACGTGATAAAAGACGCAATGTTATGGGAACCGATAGAAAACGAGGCCGTACACTGTTTTGCGTGCGCACACGAGTGCAAGATTAAGAAGTGGGAGCGGGGAATCTGTCACGTGCGGCAGAATCTCGACGGCAAGCTCAAAACCCTCATCTATGCGGAGGTGAGCTCAATGAACGTCGATCCGATCGAAAAGAAGCCGCTGTATCATTTTTACCCCGGATCAAAGGTGTTTTCGCTCGGTTCGGTGAGCTGCAACTTCAGGTGTGAGCACTGCCAAAACTACGACATCTCCTTCGCGGAAGTCGGAGAGCTGGGCACGACGGAAATCCCTCCGGAGCGTTCTGTGCAGCTCGCTCTCGAGCGCAACTGCCGCGGGATTGCGTGGACGTACAATGAGCCGACGATCTGGTTTGAGTATACGTACGATTCTGCGATCCTCGCTAAAGAAGCCGGTTTGTATACGGTGTACGTGACTAACGGTTATATGACGTCGCAAGCTCTCGAAAAGATCGGACCCTATCTCGATGCGGCAAACGTCGACGTGAAGGGCTTCAATAAGAAGTTCTACAGCGGCGTCTGCAAGGCGCGCCTCGATCCCGTTCTCAAAACGTGCGAGCGCATGCACGAGCACGGCATCCACCTCGAACTGACGTATCTCGTTATTCCCGGACTGAACGATGACGAAGCACAGCTCACCGCTTTTAGCGAGTGGGCGGCGGGCGTTGACCGCGATACGCCGGTTCACTTCTCGCGCTTCCATCCTGATTGGCGTATGCTTGACCGTCCCGCAACACCCGTAGAAACGCTCGAAAAGGCGTATAGCGCCGCAGAACGGGCCGGGCTGCGCTATATCTACCTAGGCAACGTTCCGAGCCAGCACGAGAATACGGTCTGCCCCGAATGCGGCGCCGCCATTATCGAACGAACCGGTTATGTCATCAAAAAACGAGATAAACAGTGTCCTGGATGCGGGCGCGAAGCGCCCATTATCGATCAGTAAGACTTCCGGGTGATGGTGAGGCACACCTTCAGTATCTTTTTCATTCGGTCGATGCTGAGCTCTTTACGGGCCATCCCGATGTCGCTCATCAGGTCTTTCCTGCTCATGCGCGTGTAATGCTCGTTTCTTTCTATTTAAGTACTTCGAAATGAGTCTCGTGCGTAAAGATTGGCGCATAAGGCTTACGCATAAAGGTTAATATCGTGTCGCGTTCTATCGGTTTGATGCCATGATCTGTAAACGCTTATCTGAGGTGACTGACGCCGAATTCGACCGTCTTCTCGACCGCGGTGCGGCCGTACGTGAGGTTATGGGCCACGTCCAGCAAATCATTAACGATGTGAAAGAAAACGGCGACACCGCCGTCATGCAATACACCTTAGAATACGACAAAGCCGACATCGTCGGGCTTCGGGTAACAGAAGGGGAGCTCCTCTCAGCGTACGAAAATGCCTCGCAAGACATCATCGACGCGTTGTATCATCTTTCCGACAACATCACGTCGTTCCACATGCGACAGGTACACAGTGACTTATGGCTTCACGAGGTTGCTCCGGGAGTTGTCTTCGGGCAAAAGACCACGCCACTCGATCGCATCGGCGCCTACGTGCCCGGAGGATTTGCGCTGTACCCCTCGACAGCACTTATGAATATCGTGCCGGCCAAGGTAGCCGGCGTGCGCGAGGTCGTCGTGTGTATTCCGCCGATGCCTGACGGCACCGTGCCGGTGGCAACACTGCTCGCTGCCGATATTGCAGGCGCGAACGCTATCTATAAGATTGGGGGGGCGCAGGCGATCGCTGCAATGGCGTATGGGACACAGAGCGTCGCGAAGGTGGACAAGATCGTTGGACCGGGCAACGTGTACGTAACGGCCGCAAAGCTCCTCGTGCAGAGTGCGGTGGAAATCGACTTCCCCGCGGGCCCAAGTGAAATTGCGGTGCTCGCCGATGGAGGGAATCCCGAGTTTATCGCTGCTGATATCCTCGCCCAACTCGAGCACGGCCCCACATCATCAGGTTTCCTGCTGACCCCGTCTCCGGAACTCGCACGCGAGGTCAAAAAGGAGCTCATTGCGCAGCGCGAAGCAGCCCCGCGGAAGGATCTCATCGATCTGAGCAACACTGCCATTCTTGTGGGCGACAGCGTGGACGCGTGCATTTCGTTCATCAACGACCTCGCTCCCGAGCACCTCGAACTCATGGTGCGCGATTCGATTACTGTGTTGGAAAAGATCCGCAATGCCGGAACCGTCTGCGTGGGGGACTATACGCCCGCAGCTGTCGGTGATTACGCCACTGGAATAAGCTCCACGTTGCCAACCGGCGGGTACGCCAAGTACGTGAGCGGGCTTAACGTTGACCACTTTACTAAGAAGACGAGCGTACAGATGCTAACGAGAGATGGGTTGGACAGCCTTGCGGACCTCGTTCGTTCGCTGGCGCAGATCGAGGGGTTGCCTGGACACGCAGCGTCAGTGCTGCGGAGGCTTCAATGAAGCTCACGCGCTCGAGCGCGATCGTCCCAGATACTGACGTGACCGTTGCGGGGTGGGTGCATGAGCTTCGCGACCTCGGGGGCATCAGCTTTCTTCTGCTCCGTGACCGCGATGGCGTTATGCAAATCACCATGCCAAAGAAGAAGGTCCCCCCTGAACTCGTCGAACACGTGCGAAGTCTCAGCCGGGAGTCCGTCGTTCGCGTCGCGGGACTGGTGAAGGAGGAATTGAAAGCGCCGCAAGGCTTTGAGATTATTCCCTACGAGGTTGAGCTGCTCAACGCTGCGGAATCACCGCTCCCGCTTGACGTTACCGGCAAGGTGCGGGCCGATCTTGATACGCGCCTGGATGCGCGGTTCATGGACGTGCGGCTTCCAGCCACGCGCGCTATCTTCCTTATTCGTGCGACGGTGCTCCACGAGGTGCGGGCGTTTCTGTCAGCCCACGATTTTATTGAAATTCAGACTCCTAAAATGGTGGCTACGGCGACTGAGGGCGGGACGCAGCTCTTTCCCATATCGTACTTTGACCGCGAAGCGTTCCTGAACCAGAGCCCGCAGCTCTACAAGCAGATGATGATGGCGGCCGGTTTGGAACGGGTTTTTGAGGTTGGCCCCATATTTCGCGCCGAGGAGCACGACACGCGCAAGCACCTCAATGAGGTCACCTCGATCGACATCGAGGCCTCATTTTTGGACGACCACGAGGTCATGGAGCTCCTCGAAGAGCTTATTCAGCACGTCTATATCGCTGTTGCCGAGCGCTGCAGCGCGCCGCTCCGATCGTTGGGCGTGACGCTTTCGATCCCCCATACCCCCTTCAAACGAATCGCTTATGCGGAGGCGATTGAAATCGCAGATATCCCGTGGGGAGACGATCTCGACACCGCTGCAGAGAAAGCGGTCGGCGAGGAGATCGGAGAGCACTACTTCATCGTAGACTGGCCAGTTGAGCTGAAGCCGTTCTACGTGCAGCCACGCAACAATCTCTGCTACGCCTTCGATCTCATGCACCCGAGGATGGAACTCGCGTCAGGTGCGCGACGGATTCACGACTATGCCCTCCTCGTCGAACAGCTTGTGGCCAAGTCGCTCGCGCCTGAAAACTTCGGGTTCTATCTCGACGCATTTCGTTTCGGCATGCCGCCTCACGCGGGGTGGGGTCTTGGGGCCGAGCGCCTTCTCGTAACCATGCTCGGTCTCGCCAACATCCGGGAAAGCGTTCTTTTCCCTCGTGATCGGCGGCGGATTACGCCATAAAATCGAATTGCGCGTTTGCGGTTCGAGTACATACCATAAAGTATAAGGTGCGAACCCCGTACTACGTTACGAGGTAGGATATGCGTTATCAAGACGATCCAGATGAGGTGCCGCGTCGCTTAAGGGTCAAGCAAGGGGTCCCGCGCTCGACGCTCGACCAGCGCGTGACGAAGCTCGAGCATAAAGTTACTGAATTGTCGAGCGTCCTAAACGGTATCACGCAACAGCTCGTCGACGTCAGTTCTTCAGTCCACGATATGGCACTGCTTCCGCGCGTGAACGAGAGCAACGAGCTTCCAAGCGAAACGGAGCCTGCAGAGCCGTTGCTTCTCAAAAGTGAGGGAAAAAAGAAGACTACCTATATCATCGCGGATGCGGACCGTGCTCCCGAGCCCCAGCGTCGTCTAGGCAACGATATAATCATCGCTGATCGCGAATTGTGAGTGGGCACGCGGCCCGATGAAACTATGTTCATTAAAGAACTTGAGATTCACAACTTCAAGTCATTTGGAAAAAGGGTGAGGATTCCTTTTTTTGACGATTTTACGGCCGTTTCCGGACCTAATGGTTCAGGAAAGTCGAACATCGTCGACAGCGTACTCTTTTGTCTCGGGCTCTCGAGTTCGCGGACTATGCGCGCTGAGAAACTCACCGACCTGATCTTTAACGGGAATGGCGCTGATGAGGCAATGGTCAAGGTGAGGTTTGACAACGCTGACGCCGAACTACCCACCGACGCGGATGTGACGGTTGCCCGAAAGGTGCGCCGCACCGCAAGTGGGTACTATAGCTATTACTACCTCGACGGGAAGCCGTGCACGCTCGCAGACATTCACGAGCTCCTCTCGAAAGCGTGTATCACCCCAGAGGGCTACAATGTCGTGCTCCAAGGAGATATAACGCGCATCATCGAGGTAAGTGCGCTCGAGCGCCGTAAGATCATCGATGAGATCGCCGGTATTGCTGAGTTTGACCGAAGGCGGGATCGAGCGCTGGATGAGCTCGAAGTAGTCCGGGAACGCGTTGAACGCGTCGAAATCATACTGAACGAGGTAGCGCTCCGGCTCGAGCAGCTTAAAGTCGAAAGGGAGCACGCCCTCAAGTATCAAGAGCTCAAAGCAAAGAAACGGGACTACGAAAAAATGGTCTTTGCGTCAAAGCTCACCAAGCTCGCGCGGGAAATCGAGACGACCGAAGGTGACTTGGCGCGCAAGCAGCGGAGCAAGGACAAGGCGGTTCAAGAGCTCAGCGCAACGCGAGACGCGATCTATGATCTTGAGGGTCAGCTGAGTGCACTCAACAGCGCCGTGTCTGAAAAAGGCGAAAACCAGCAATTCGAATTGACAAAACATATTGAGAGTATTAAAGGGGGTCTTGGGCAACATCAAAGTAGGATAGACTTTGTGACCAAGGAGGCAGAGAGCCTCGAATCACAGAAGCGTAAGGTATTCATCGAGGTGAACGCCCTCAAGCAGAAGCACGAGGCACTGCAGGGCGATCTGAGATCTGAAGCGGTGCGACGTGCAAGCCTCTCAAGCGAGCTCGAAGAGCAGGAGCAGGATCTCAACGCGCTTAAAGAACAGCTTGCCACGCTCGACGAAAATGTGACTCAGGCGCGCGACGAACTCTTTGAAAAGCGCAAAATGCTTGGCGAGGAAAAGGATAGGAGGGGGGACGTCGTACGCGCCCGAGACCGGGTGCTCGATGTCTTACGTCGCGCCTCAACGGACGTTCACGCGCTCGAGGGGAAGATTGACGCCGTGCGGTCAGACGCGGCTTCTGCCGAGCGTGATTTGGAGAAGATCGATCGTGACCGCGCCGCGCTGACGCGAAAACTTGAGAACGCGCGCGAGAACATTAAAGACCTCGAAGTGCGACGTGAGGACCTGAAGCTCGCCATGGAAACGGTCGAAAGGCGGCTGAATCAAGCGCATCAGGAGTTCGTCCGCGCGGAAGCGCGCCTCAAAGAGAGCTTCGGCAAAGCGGTGGAAGCGATACAGGCCGCCCAGTTGCCGGGGGTGCGTGGCGTCGTGGCTGAGCTTGGCAAGGTCGATCCGCGATATACCACGGCGCTCGAAATTGCGGCGGGCCCGCGCTTGCGAAACATTGTCGTTGACACCGATGCAGACGCGGCGCACGCTATCGGCTATTTGAAAGAGCAGAACGTGGGCCGCGCGACGTTTCTGCCTCTGAACAAGATGAAGTCCGTGCACCGCGAAGCGCTCCCGGCGCGCGAGGGCATCGTCGATTACGCCATAAATCTCGTTGATTATGACCCGGAGTACGCGGCGGCGTTTTCTTACGTGTTTGGTAAGACCGTTATTGTCACTGAGCTCGAGCCAGCTCGCGCCCTTCTTGGCCAGTACCGCATGGTGACGCTTGATGGTGAGCTCCTCGAAATGAGCGGTGCCATGACGGGAGGCATCGACCGGCGGGCGCTGAGGTTTATCGCCGGCGAGGAGCAAGAGCTGCACAAGCGTAGTCGCCAGATACGCGAGTACGAAAAGGAACGTGAACGCCTGCAGCAGGAGCTCAACGAGGTGGACGACCTTTTGTTACAAGCACGGCACGAGGTCGTCACTGCTGAGGGCGAGCGGGAGCGTTTGGCGCGGGAGACCGAGGCTTTCGAGGCGCGAAAGGAGCAGGCTAACACAGAAGCGGAAGCGGAAATCGTCCATCTCGCTACGATGCGGACGGAGAAAGAGCAGGCCGGCGTGAAGATTAATGAGCTCGAGGAACAAGAGGCGCTATACGGTTCAGCCGTTGCCGCCCTTGAACAGGACATTGCGGAACTTGAAAAGCGGCTCAAGGGTACCGACGCGTCAAAGCTCACCGAAAACCTCGCTCAGATCGCGGACGAGGTCCGACGGCTACAGGCTCGCATCAGCAAATGCGCCGCAACAATCGCTGATTTCCGCCTTCAGGAAGACTATAACGACAAGAAGCTTGCCGATGCTAAGGAGCATTTGGAAACGACCGATGAGCGGATCAAGGAGCTACGGGCCAGCATCCGTGAGCATTCCGAGGCTTCTGCGCATCTCGAACAAGAGCTCGCCGACGTTTGCGGCCGCGAGCGCGAACTCGCGCGCGAGCTTTCAGAACTGCGTGAAGGACGGGATGCACTGCTGGCGCAGATCAGCCTGAAGGAGACGGAGAAAGCGGATCTCCAGCACAAGATTGATCGTACCGATCAGGCGCTCGAAACCCTCGATTATCAGCGGTTGGAGCTCGAAGCCCGTCGAGACGAGCTCAAAGCAGAGGCGGGCGAGATCGACGACGTGCCGCCTGAGGAGCCGCATGAGGCCATCGTGGCAGCGCTGAGAACCCTCGAAGCGCAGCTCGAGTCGATGAACGACATCAACATGCGTGCCATCGAGGATTATGACAACGTCGCCCGACGACAACAGGACCTCGCCGCACGCAAGGACACGCTTTTCAATGAACGCGTCGAGATACTCGAACGCATCGACCGCTACGGCCTGATGAAAAAGGAGGCGCTGCTCACGGCGTTTGAAAGCATCAATGCAAACTTTAAGGTTATCTATGCGGAACTCTCGGGAGCCACGGGCGAGCTTGCTCTGGAGAACTACGAGGATCCCTTCGACGGCGGCCTCTTCATCCACTCATGGCAGCATGGCAAACATGTGCAGCGAATCGAGGGGATGTCGGGCGGAGAGAAGAGCCTTGCAGCGCTGGCGATGATCTTCGCCATTCAACGGTACATGCCGGCGCCGTTTTATATGTTCGACGAAATCGACATGTTCTTGGACGGTGCAAACGCCGAACGGGTCGCACGCATGATCAAGAAGCTCTCCTCGAACGCTCAGTTTATAGTTGTCTCGCTGCGAAAACCCATGATCGAAGCGGCCAGTCGCACGATCGGCGTCTCTATGCAGGAGGGCAACATCTCGAGCGTCACTGGGGTGAAGCTTAATTGACCAGCGATGGACGCGCCGACGCCACCGTCAACGGTGACGCGCCTGAAGATTTTGATGAACGATCAATCGATATTTTGGTCTCGCTCGCGAAAAGCGGCGAAATCGATCCCTGGGATATCGACATCGTCGACGTCACCGACAAGTTCTTGGCCCAAGTAGCGGAGCTCGAAAAACTTGACTTGCGGGTGTCGAGCCGAACGCTCCTTTTTGCATCGATACTGCTGAGGATGAAGGCGGACGCGCTCGAGGAATCGGAACCGCAAGACCTTGACGAAGAAGAATTGCTCGATGAAGACCTTCACGCGTGCTTCCCCGCCCTCAAGCCTAAGGTACGGCGGCACGCGAAGCGTCGCGTAACTCTGTCAGAACTCATCCACGAGCTTAAGAAAGCGACAAAGCGAAAGGAAAAGTCAGACGTGCGGCGGCTCATACAGCTGCAAGCACCGGAGTTTGATGCTCTCGCAGTGGCGCATACGGAAGACATCGAGCGGCAAATCAAACGAGTGCAGCGCGAGCTTAAGCGTCGCTTCGGGAAGCAGGATCAGGTGCTCTTTAGCGAGCTCGTCCTCGATAATACTGCTGAGCATATCGTACAAACCTACATACCATTACTCTTCATGGCAACGAGGCGACAAATACAGCTCGAGCAGAAGGAACTATTCGGTGACATCCTGATCCAATGTAAAAACCTTTAACGCCCTTGCCGCGTTCATGAACGGTAATGAACGATAGAGACCTCGTCGAGGCAGCGCTCTTCGTCGCAGGCAGGCCATTGACCCTTCTCGAACTAGAGTCCATGGTTAGCTTTGATGCCGATGTCGAAGAAATAGTCGAATCGCTCATCGAAGAATATCGGGAGAATGGCGCGCTTGAGATCGTTCAGACCGACCAAGACATCGTCATGCAGGTGAAGGGCGAGTACGCTGACGCGGTCCGCACGATCGCCCAACGTGATCTCGAAACGCCCGTGCTGCGTACACTTGCCGTTATTGCGTTTCATCAACCGGTCACACAATCAAAGGTAGCCGAAATTCGAGGTAACAAAGCGTACGGGCACGTGCATGAGCTTGAGGCGCGCAAGCTCGTTGAATCGGAGCCTTACGGCAGAACTAGGATGCTCCGAACTACCAAAGCTTTCGCGGACTATTTTGGTTTCGAAACGGAAAGCCTCGAGGAGATTAAGCAAAAAATCGGGCTGCTTCTCCGGTAGCCGAGCGTGCGCGGTGCAGCCTCTCAGCCGCAGTCTCAGATATCTGGTAATTGGCTAGCGGTTTGTTGTCGAGTGCGAGCCGCCCGATTCGCAATCTTTGCTGCGAAAGCGCCGGCGACGAAGCCTGCATCCACGTTTACGACAGCCAATACCGAGCACGACTGCAGCATTGCTAGCAGGGCAGCTTCTCCTCGACCGCCTAGACCGTACCCGGTGGAGACCGGGACACCTATCACAGGGATGTCCGTCAAGCCTGCTATGATGGTGGGAAGGGCTCCCTCTCTGCCTGCAAGGACAATGAGCACGTCGGTGTCCAGCAGCTTAGAAAGCTCTGGATATAGTCTGTGAATGCCCGCTACGCCTACATCGTACGATATGATTGTCTTGCAGTTTAGTTCTTCAGCGAGAATGCGGGCCTCTTCTGCAACAGCGATATCTGCCGTACCGGCGCACACTACGCCGACAAGCCCGTTCGGGGGGTCAAAGTGCGGTTTTTTTCCAATAGCTGCGATGCGCGCTCGATCGTGCCATTCGACGTCAAAGTGTTTGAGTGCCTGCAGCTGGTGCTCCGAAACCCGAGTAATTATGACCCGCCCTTCCACCTTAAGCTGCGCCTCGACAATAGCGACGAGATCTTGCGCATTCTTGCCTTCTGCTAGGACAACTTCTGGAATCCCTACTCGATGCAGCCGCGCGGTATCTAGCTTCGCAATTTCAGCAACCTTTTCATATCCGTCAATAGTGATCTCGCGTCGAATAAGTCGTGCGGCTTCTTGCTTCGAAATCTCTCGGCCGGTGAGCTTATTGAGTATAGTCTCCAAGCTAGGCATGCGCAGTCATGTTCTTAGCAAGTGTAATAAATGCACCACATTGAGAAGCACAACGGGCCAACCCCATCGGCGCGAATGGATAGCCGGCAATCAGGTAAGCCGGAGACGTTAAATACCGTCCGTTCACTTCTATCGTGTAACGAGCCATAAGAAAAAAGGAGAAGAGAAGCCGCTTGAAAGCTTCTAAAGACAATCCGGACGCGAAACGGCCGCTTGCAAGGCCACGCGGCACCCGCGATTTTTTGCCGGGTGCGATGGCAAAACGCCGCTGTGTCGAGCTTCAGTTCAGAAGCGTAGCCGAGCGCTGGGGGTACGGCGAGATTGCAACACCCGCGTTTGAGCCGCTCGATCTTTTTACGATCAAGTCGGGAGAAGCGATAAAAGACGAGATTTACAGCTTTACAGACCGCGGGGGGCGCGCGCTAGCGTTGCGGCCTGAGCTCACTGCGCCTGTCATGCGCGTGTACGTGAGTGAGCTGCAGTCCGCGCCTAAGCCGCTCAAGTTCTACTATTTCGGCGACTGCTTTCGGTACGAGCGGCCCCAGTCCGGGCGCTACCGGCAGTTCTGGCAGTTCGGCGTCGAACTGATCGGAAGTGCGAGGCCAGAAGCAGATGCCGAGGTGATCGCGCTTGCGCAGCATATGCTTAGAAGCTTGGGGCTTGAGGCGCAGATCCACGTTGGCTCTCTCGACGTCCTCAGGGCCGTGTTTTGCGAGCTTGACGATGAAACCTGTGCCCTCGCGATGCGCTTAATCGACAAGGGCGATTTCGATCGATTGCAGGAGCTCCCGCACGGCGACACCGCCATAAGGATCATCGAAGCAGAAGACCCATTGAGCGAAGCCCAAAGCGTTGCGTCAGTCGATCACCTCTTGCAGGTTCTTGAGCTTCTCGATACGCTCGCCATATCGTATAAGGTTGATTTCGGCATCGCGAGAGGGCTCGAGTACTACACCGGGATCGTCTTTGAAGCCTATGCCCACGGCCTCGGCGCTCAGAATCAAGTTCTCGGAGGGGGCGCATACCGGCTTGCCCACCTCTTCGGCGGCGACGACGTGCCGGCGACAGGCTTTGGAATTGGATTTGACCGCATCATGCGGGCCGCTCACATTCAGAGCGAAGAGCCGCCGCGGATTCTAGTCGTTCCGACTAAGGACGCGCGCATCTACGCGCTCCGCATCGCTGACGAGTTGCGGGCACACGTCTGCGCGGATGTTGACGTTATGGGGCGAACGCTTCGTGCGCAGTTGACATATGCCAACAGCGCAAGTTTTGACTTCGCCGTCATTATCGGAAAGAGCGAAATGCAGACCTCAAAACTTACGCTGCGCAATCTGAAGACCGGTGAACAAGAATCACTACATGTTCAGGAGATTATCGATCGCGTCCTACGCCACACATAAGGGAAAACGGACTACAGGAGGGTGCTCTTATGAATGTCGTGCAGACTGTGCTATGGAAACTAATAAACCCGATAGCGATTGTAACGGCCCGCTATGCGGGCAACGTGAGCGGCTTTGTCGCAAGCTGGATCACCCAGGTGTCCTTCGTGCCGCCGCTGATTATGGTAGCAGTGAATCCATTGCACTATACCTATGAGCTCATTATCAAAAGCAACGCTTTTGCAGTCAATATTCTCAGAACCGATCAAGCGGAATTGGTTGATGTCTTCGGCAAGAGCTCGGGCAGGAAAGTTGCAAAGTTTGCGTCGGCGGCGTACGATCAAAGGAGCACAGGCTCGCCCATCCTCAAAGACTGCTTGGCGTTTATCGACTGTAACGTGATGTGGACCAAGGAGGCCGGAGACCACGTCCTTGTTGTCGGTAGCGTCGCTAGTGCCGCAATTACCTCTGCTGGCGAAACTCTTCAAGAAACACGGTCAATGTACGCGCAACGCACACCAAGCGAGACTCGTCATCGGGGGATCAACGATGGTGGAGCTTAAATTCAAAAATGGCCTCATTCCGGTCGCTACGCAGGACAACGAGACCGGAGAAGTGCTGATGATCGCCTTTATGAATGAGGACGCATTTGAGATGACGCGAAAAACAGGCTGCGTCCACTATTGGAGCCGAACAAACCGGCGCGTTTGGAAAAAGGGGGAGACATCTGGCCACATTCAGCGGGTAAAGGAAATCTTAGTTGACTGTGATGCGGATGCGCTTGTGATAAAGGTGGATCAAGTCAAAGCGGCGTGCCACACTGGCTTCTGGTCGTGCTTCTTCAGGACTATAGACGGGCAGATAATCGGCGAGAAAGTGTTCGATCCTGATAAGGTATATAAAACGCGCAACTAAGCACCAGCTGTCGCCGCCCCAATGTGAGTTGCTAAGGCGCCCTCTAAACTCGAAGATGACCCTTGCAGGCTGTAAATGATGCGAGGATGGAGAGTGCCTTGAGTCCGTGAACAATAGGCCTGCCAAAGCATCTAAATGCGCTAGTCAGGGTTTTGTCCCGCACAAGATTACAACTCCTTCGGCTGCGTGCAGACGCCGGCGAAATGTTTAGGTAGATGTGTTGCACAAGTTTTGCCGAGATCATGACGCGTAAATGCATCGAAAAAAGCTGTTTGTATCACGCTGAGTGCGAGCGTTACTTTGAGGATCAAAACTTGACTGACTTCAAGAAAACGAAGTCCGCGACCGGCGAGGAGCTCTGCGTATTTCATTGGGGCATTGGTTTTATGCGCGCAATGAAGAAATGTCCCGGCCGGGAACCGAAAGCATAAAACCGACCTTCAAACTGCATTTTAGTTGGAGACCCCTACGATTGCTGGCGCTGACGGCTTCTTGCGCGTATTTTTTTAGACCCTTACACTTGTGGCGTTGTTACCGTTTGTCGATTAGATACCCGTCGTTCAGCAGCAAGTGATGGTGTCTCGTCCAAGCGGGCATGCTGTTTCCAGAAGCTTCGCAGCTGGTTCGCGCTTCTGAATACCTTCGTGCCGGCAATTGCACTATCTTTAATAAAGCGGAGCAGTTGTTCGTCTGGTTTCGTTGTCGGACGTCTGTCAGGTAAGACTGTAACTCGCCGTCGCGATTATCGGCAATCCGTATTCTTGTTTTCGAGGCCCATTAAGATGTCCGGGGAGGTTTGACGTCTTATGGGTTGCGGCCCTATCTCTCTTCTTCTTGCGCGCACGCCCTACACGTGCGCCGGTCTCGAAGCGCTATAACTGAAAGCCAGCGGATTGCGGGTGAAACACGCGTGAATGCCAAAGGAAAGAAGTGTTGGAGAAGATGCTTCAGGTTTAAGAGGCGCGGGCTCGCATGCTACTGTTATGCAGAACAAGACGTATTCGATGAACGTTTCTGACATGAGTGAGGACGAAGTCGACGGAGCGGTATCAGATGCGCTGCACGGAATCGTGAGGGCGATGAATCTTTGGCAAGAAAAAAAGTCGTTTCACAAGAAGGTCACCGAAGCGCTGTTTGACATTTTGAAGCAGAACGACCTCACCATTTTCGATGTGCTTATTAAACGAGATGAGAAGGTCTGCGAGATTCTGGATGAGCCTACAAAAGACATCCCTGAAGGAAAAATGCTCGAAGGCTCGATCGATACGGAAACGGTGAAAGTGTATAACCTGCGCTCCAAGGATCCGAACGGCAATTTTGAGCTGCTTTATGACAATGAGTTTAGAAAGGATATCCAGATGACGCTGCACACTGAACGAAAAAGAATCAAGATGTGATTTGGTCAAGAACTCATCCCGGCAACGTGCATTGCATGTGCAACAGGGCCGGTTTGTTCTCAATTGGGGGGTTTCATTCATGTCTCTGTCTGAATACGATCGTAAGCGATACCACCGACAAATAATCATTCCCGGGTTTGGAGAAATAGGGCAGGAACGGCTGAAAAACTCGACCGCCTTTATCGCTGGCTTAGGCGGGCTCGGCTCACCTCTCGCCTTGTATCTTGCTGTCGCGGGCGTTGGACATCTTCAGCTGGTCGATACAGACTCTGTCGAGCTTAGCAATTTGAACCGGCAGGTGCTGCACTGGGACGAAGATTTGGGAAAACAAAAAGTCGAATCAGCATCGCAGAAAGTGGAAAGGATCAATCCGACAACCAGTGTTGAGGCATTCGATCTGACTATCGAGGACAAGAATGTCCTTAAGCTCACCGAACGCTGTGACATTATTCTCGACGCTATGGACAACTTCGCGGTTCGGTACATGCTAAATTCCGCGGCTATTGCTCACCGCGTACCTCTGATCCACGGCGCGATATACGGCTACGAGGGGCGACTCACTACCGTGTTGCCGGGCAAGACGGCTTGCCTTGAGTGTATCTATCCGCACGCTCCGCCTCGGGCAGCGTTTCCGGTGTTGGCTACGACGCCAGGCGTGATAGCATTGCTCCAAGCAACAGAGGCCATCAAGTGCTTAGCTGGCGTAGGCGTCCCATTGGTCGATGAACTTCTTATCTATGACGGCGAAATGATGGCATTCGACAAGGTTAAGGTGGCTAGGAACCCGCACTGTAAGTCGTGCGCCGGCTCCTGGTTGGAGTAGGTTTACCGTTAAAAAGGCATTTCGTAGTAGCGGCGTGCTTCACCGGAACTCGTTGTCAATACCCTACGATGTGACGGCAGCACTGGAGGATCATACTACTAGAACGGCGGTAATCCACGTCTGACGCTGTTTCCACGCGATGACTGCGGTCGCATCACTTGTGGGGTGGACGGTTTTTTTGGATGCCGTCTATGTCGAAGTCAAAGCGGAGCGTTTCAGGCTCGGAGGTTGCTGCTGTCTGCCTTGTCAGACTAAAAATACGCCATAACACCAGGGCCAACGCCAATGCGGCAATCCCTATGATGCCGATGAACTTTTTGTTGCCAGCATAGACTGCGAAGGAACTGGCAACTATAGCTATCAGTACGAGCACAAGTAGTGTCAGATTGGTTTTCAAAAGGCGACTAAGGGCCATGGCTTCCGGGCTGTTGTGGGTTGACGCGGTGGACAGTATCATGCTGAAACACTATATAAAGCTGATTTGTCGACCGTCAGAAGATTCGTGCTGCGCACTGAGGTTTGCTCCCGCCAGTCGCTTCTACGCAAGCAAGACGGCTATGATCCCTGAGAGAAAGACGCCGTCAAAAGTACCGGCGCCACCGATCGAGGCAATAGGGGCCCCAACCTGTTTGATAACGCCTAGATTCGTTAAGTCGGCCCCGATGAGAGTGCCCAGCACGCCACACACATAAGCTAAAGCAAAGGCGTTGTCGACCCCTGAAAATAGTGTCAAAACGACGATAGTATAAACGGCGGCAACGAGAGGGGAAACAAGCGCCGGAGTGACTATTCCTACCCCCTTTACGGGTTTTGATATGAGATGGGAAATGACGGCTACGAGAGTCACCCCGACGATCGCAAAGGCGAAAACGTCCGGAAATTGCCATAAGAGATAGAAGGAGACAACAGATGGAATTAGGGCGCCGCCGACGTTGATAGCAACGACCGTTTTTCGTGAGCCTTCGGCCGCCGCGGGCACCCGGTAGGTCATCCCGAAAACGGTGACATAGGCGTTAGTCATGATCGGCTCAGACGTTTCAAGAGTGAATAGAGGTATGTTAATAACGCTCCCGATCAGCACAGCTAAAAGCAAAACTGTGATGGCTTGCGCGGAAAAACCGATTCGACTAAAAGCCGCGCCAATTAGTCCGAGGAAGATGAAAACAAAGAGTAGGAGAACAACGAATATGACAAATGCCGTAATGATTGGCGAAAATGGGCTGTAGACGTACGTCCGATGATCTGCCAAAAATTGCCCCCCAAGGCGCCTTTTTTTCACGCCGCACGCGTCTGCGAGGAAATCTAGCTGAGTCAATGTAGTCGCATCGATATAAGGTTTTCAGACAATTAGCGCGATCTATCTTGCGACGTGACTATAGCGGCGAGATCTCGCGAATAGGCAGGCGGCTGGTTAGGTATAACTGCTTAAAGCGCGACAATCCGGCGGGCAGTAGCGAATGGCCGGGTGCTGCTGCGCTTTCTTAGGTCGTGCGTAAAACGTTGCTTTGATTAGAGCTGACGCTTCTGAACGACATGCGTGGTTTTGTGCCGAAGTAGCTGTTCAAGCAGAAGGTCTCGGTTCTTCACGGCGACGGCTGGCGGTCTTTACAAAAAGCCGACGCAATTTCGCCCCGAGTTTATGGAAACTGTCTAAATAACTTAAAGGAACAAAGCGGGCTTGAATGCAGCGTTTAATTTCGTAAGTCAAACTCTTTTGATGCTCCGACGTAGTGATCAAACAGCTCACGGCCCCACATAATGCCATCGTTGCTATAACTTAACAACTGGTCTGAATGGTCATAAGACCCGTCGGATCTGAAGAGTCCAATCATAAAGAAATAGTCAGTAACCGTGAACGCCGTTTTTGGGTTTTGTTCAATCACAAACAGCTTAAGATTTTTCTTGAGCGGATTTTTGAGCGGGCTGCGAGCTGCGAGCTCCAGCATGTTTTCGAGCACTTCGTGAGTCACGACGAGCTCGATCGGTATGCCTTTAGCGGCAAGTCCGGCGTAACTATCAAACAAGTCTGGCGTGAACACGGGGGCAACGCCTCGTATCACTTTGGCGTCGTCGAGCAGGGTGACAAAGGTTGAAAAGGCGTTGAAAATGTCAGTGGGCGTGCTTGTCAAAACTTCTGATTCTTGCAAACATCCTATGTTCCTGAGGCAATCTTCAGGGATGCCGCTCAAATCGTGTTCTAGCCAGAACTTGCCAAACTGAGTAATCACGCTGACCGTTTGCACAAAGCTCTCCACGTGCAAAGCGACAATCTTGCCCGAGCTCGTAAGCAAGTAGTTGCGCTTACCATCTTGGAAGGTGAGGTGTTCTTTCTCCAGCTCTCTGAGCGCGTGTATTGCTGCGGTTGAGCTTGCCCCCGTTGCTTCGCGCAGGTCGGCGAGGGATGTCGTGCCGTTATTAAGTGCAAGAAGGAGCTTCTTCCTCAGATCCGAGCATATTAATAGTCTGAGCAGCTCGCTATCGTTAATTTGTGGCGCGGCGATCGTTTCGCTGAGTTCTTCTGCTCTTTGTGTTATGGTATGCATGATTGTTGTATTGTGTCAATGATGGAGATCAATATAAAGTTTGCTATCCATTCTCATTATATATTCCTATTTTGAATCGTAACGAATTTTTAAATTATTGATAAAAAATGTCAATATTTTTTAAAATAGCAAGAACCTATGTGTGAAGACCACCAAACTTGGATCAAGTCTATCTCAGTTGAAGCGTCTTTAGGCCGTTAGGCACGGCCTCGCTGAGCGGCGCCTTCTCCCCAGCCTTGAGCGGAAGCACGGGCTAGCCACGTAGCGCGAATTCCTGCGCCGCATCAAGGGCTTGAGAGATAAATTCACTATATCTTCCTGGCATTGCTGTATCTCCGTGGCTGGACAGGTGCGATCCTGGCGTTGTCTTCCCGCTTCTGAGGAGCCATTAAAACGTATTTCACCGGAAAATACGAAGCCTTTATCATACGAGAAGTCAATTTTGTGACTCGGTTTGAGCAACGTGAATGAGCGAGGTATATAGAGATTAATTGTGTCAAGTGAAGCAGATCTAAAAATGGATCATACAGCGCTCGATGAACGACTAGCGGAACTGGGCATCAGCATCCCTGGAGGCACGCTCGCGCTGTGGGCAGCGGAAAGCTTCATTCCGCGCCCCATCAGCTTATTTCAAAAAGAAAAAAAGACTGGTAGGGCGTCCTTCGTCTGAAAAAAGGAGAACAAGATCAGGAAGAATGGAGTAAAGGGCGGTTCATGGATTGGCCGACGAGGCGGTAGAAATGGCCGCCGCAATTTGGCCCTTTCGCAACTGACCAGAAATCACTTCGGGATATCGAGTTCTACGGCGCGCACGCAAAGGGAAGCAAAACGTGCCGAATACTACGGCGGTCTTTCAGGTGGAGCAGAAGGGCAAGAAGCTCCATGACTTGCCAGAGACTGACTGCAAGGCGCCTCTATTTTCTTAAGGACAGCAGTGTATGGGAAACGGATTTATGGAGTAGAAGATTACAATGCGGTTCGTGTATGGACGCAACGCTTCATCGAGCATAGTTTGCAGGCTCTCGTCATATTGTGGATATTGACGAGAGAAGGCGCGTCGTAGGATCCTCCTAACCGAGCTAATTTTCGTTTGGTCGCCGTTTTTTTAATGCAGATAAAGCTCAGTGGTCTCAAATCAAAACGCTTATTGCTTCATAATCCGCTCGTGTTCAAGCTTATGCATTCACACGAACAACCAGGCCCTCCAATGAATGAAAAAGACACAAGAAGAGGTGAGAGGCCGTTTAGTAAGTTGAGATGGTCATTAATAGGGCTTTACGCTTTTATTATCGTGTTTTTGCAAATATCCAAGAATCCCCTCGGGAGCTCGACTGAGGCATCAATATATGCGTTTGTGGTATTCGTTATCGCAGGTCTCCACGGCAGAGAACGTTATGGCCTCAAGAATATGGCGATTTTCTTTCTCGTGACGTGGGCAATAAGCCTCTTTTTTGAAGCTTTGAGCATACACACCGGAATACCTTTCGGACATTATCACTATGCCATGCAGTCGTTAATTTCACTTTTTGGGGTGCCTTTAGTCGTTATCATCGCGTACTTTGGCACCGGATATTTCTTTTGGATGTTGTCACACGTATTCACAGGACAATTTAGCAAGAAACTTCAGGGAAAATGGATTTTTGTCGTTCCACTTATTGCGGCGTTTATCCTGGTAATGTGGGATCTGGGCCTGGATCCCATTTTGTCAACCGTACTATCGCAGTGGGTGTGGGAAAGTCCAGGCCCCTATTTTGGGGTTCCCATTATGAACTTTGTAGGATGGTTTGTGACCGGCTTCATCTTTTACCAACTATTCGCGCTCTACCTGTCTAGATATGACCGGATTAGACCTCAAAAAGTGAAAACACTTGTCAGTAAGCCTTATTGGCTTGAAACAGCTATTGTGTATGGCCTTATTGGTTTCACTATTATAATTACCCCTATTGCTATTTATAACGATATCACGGTGTCTATGGCGTTGGTGACCGTTTTCACGATGATATTTGTAGTTATCATAGCGCTTATTGCGATTATAAATAATAATGAGCTAAGATAATGGAGCCACCACTTTTCCGTTTATATCGCATCCACTGCCTGAGCACTTTGCGGTGCTCTCGAAGCTCGAAGTCACCCTTGCGCGTCGTAATCCCTTTGGCTGGAGTTCGGCATAGCATCCAGCGAGAGGTCTTTTTCAGGACCGCCTATCCAAAAAAATTGCTACACGGCTGCTGGTTGGCTGAACGTTATATGAGGCGCAATAGAAAAACCGCCGATTTCTGAATGTTAAGCTTTAACACACTTGCAGCACGTTACTCTTTTCAAGCGCTGATTGGTTCGATCATGACGCTTTTTGAAAAGAAATTCCCCCTGATCAAAGGCCAAAAAGCAACTCAACACTATTGCGCGCGTGCCGCTTTCAATGCCGCGCCATTTTAAATCATGCTGTTGTTGTGGCCGCACTTAGTGAGATGGTCGTTGCATATAGTCCCCCCAGCCAGCGACTGAAAAAATGACGAAAAAAGCGGCCCTGGTATCTCTCAGTGGCTCTTCGCTTGTTTGGTTGCATTCAGGCCGCTTTTTTGGCTGTTCTTGCCTTGAGGCTCTGCGAGCGACGTAGTAGCTGCCAGCTACAAAGTGCAAGTGAGCAGGGTGTCGCGATTCAAAGAATGTGGGGCCACCCTAAAGCGAATGGTGTCGCATAGAGGGCCAGTATTATCCACTCACCGGTTACATACGAATAATAGAGCCTGCTGGTCTTAGCCCTCGCCCTCGTAAAGCGTAAGATGCACCAGTACCCATAAAGCACGCTGAGAATCAAAACGAAAATGTATGGGTAGAAAATGGCTCGAAACAGCGAGAATGCCGCCCACGGCACAAGCGTGGAATTCAGGAGTAGTAGCAGATTTCGTGTCTTGTTCACGCCCAGGGATACGGGGATGGTGCGTACGCCGGCCTTCTGGTCACCTTCGATGTCTCGAACGTCAAGAAGCATGGTCGCAATCAAAATCTTGACAAAGATAAAGTAGGTAACCGTTAGCACGATAAACGCGCTATTGGCGTAGACCGCAAATGCCAGTGCCACTGCAGTTATAGTCATCGTCCCTGCGACCGTGATACTCTTAAGAAATACGATGTTCTTTAGTCTAAATCTGCGCGCTCCCCAGCCGTAAAAAAACGCTATAAAGAACGCGAAGAGGATGACGATGATTGCAGACGGATAGGTGAAGAAAGCGAGAACCACCGCGATGTTGACTGATTCGAGGCTCGCAAAAAGCAGGTAGTCTCGGTTTTTCTTTATGGATCGACCTCCGTCGGGCAGATTGATTGAGTCTTCTTCGAGGTCTGTCACTCTGTTCAAACTGTACACAGAAAACGACAATAAGAAAGCAGCGATTAACAGCAAGGCGCTGCTCAAGCTCAAGATACCTTGAAGCAGAAGAGACATGTAAAGTATCGCAACCGCACATGCGCTAACGAACATTAAAGGGTAGATCGGACTGAAGGTAACAAAGGAATATACTCTCTCTCGCCGCGTGCGTGGCTCTGGTAAACGAAATGGGGCGAGGAATTCCCTGTCTGACGCACTCCCGCTAAAGAATGACTGGTTCTGCCTTCTCGACATAGTATGCGTACAACTCTTGTCCCCATGTCAGTGCGTCAGGGCTGTAACTCAGAAGGCCGTTAGACCAGTCGAACTGTCCGTCCGGCTTGAAGAAGCCGATAAAAAAGAAATAGTCTGTAACTGTGGCCGCAAAGTTCGGCTGCTTTTCAATTTCAAAGATCTTGAGATTCTTTTTGAGAGCGTTTCCTAGGTCTTTTTTATCCGCGGTTTTTAGTGTTGCGTTCAGTACGTCGGGCGTGAAAACAAGTTCGATGTCTATGTTTTTTTCGTAGAGTCTGTTAAATAGGGTCGTCATATCCCCGATGAAAATCGGGGATATACCACGTATCTCCTTGGAATTTTCAAGCAGCATAAAGAATGCATTAAAGACGCTGAAGAGATCCGTGGCCGTACTTGATACAATGGTAGAATCGGCGAGATACCCTATTTTGTCGAGCAAGTGTTCCGGAATGTCACTCAAATCGTGGTCGAGCCAAAATTCCCGGTGTCCTGATAACGCGGTGATGGTGGCGTTGACTTCTTGGAACTTTCGCGTGACTATCTCGCCAATGTTAGTGAGCAAGTAGTTGCGCTTCTCATCTTGGCGGGTAACGTGTTCCTTTGTTAGCTCTCGCAAGGCGTGAACACAAGCCGGTGAGCTAGCTCCAACGCTCTCGCTCAATTCAGAAAGTGTCATCTTCTTGCCATTGCGGAGTGCTTGAGCGAGATTGTTTCGCAAATCAGAACACGATAAGAGGCGTAGGATTTGTTCAACTTCTGTGTTCTTTTTTTTGGAGTTAGTCTCGTTCACGTTCCGCTCCTTTTGGTTTCATTGGGTGCCGCTTTTGTGCAAAACCTGTTCATCTACGTACAATTTATAATGTGTATAAAAGCCGTGCATGTTGTTATATGTTTGCAATTTATACTTAATCGTTGTTATTTTATTTATGTATAGTGCCCCTTTTTCGTTCTTCTTCACAGAATACAAATCCTTGGCTGTAATTACGAGTTGACATTAATTTAACTTTTAACTACAGTATTATCTTTTTATATATATTCTAACTATTGACAAATTTAAGCAACATTTAAATACCTTTACAACAATTTAGTGCCGACGCACCCCGATGGAGAAAAGTCTTCTCGATACACAACAACTCTGCAGAAAAAAGCCCCTGCAAGTGATCAGAAAACAAGGACGAAAGCCTTCATCCAGAAGCTCAGTCGTTCTCGCGTCGGGTGCGCCTCAAAGACAGGTGTGATTGATAATGAAAGAAGTGTCATTGGAGTCGGGGGCCATGGGGAGAAACCACGTACGCGTCTACAGCAAAATGCGCTGTGTAGCCAAAAGACAGGACGATCGGACCATGAGCGAAATTGCACATGAAGTAGAGCAGATGGCACATGCGATCGCGCAAAACCTTCACACGATCGAACGTCAAAAAGACGATAAAATCGTATTTAAGAAGGATATCTCGCCGGAATGGATCACAGAAGTAATATACGCGGTTCACACCGCAGAAGGCTTCGAGCTCATGCCGCACGATACGACGTGCGAGTTTATAGACGAGGCAGCGCGCATGCTCGCAGATTCGAGCGCAGATACGTTCGATGAGCTACTCGATGAGGAGTGCAATATAGAAGCGGATGCTTGTACCTCCGATCTTCTAAGATGGGCACATGATAACCCGAAAAGACTTTACGAGAAACTAGATAGTTGCGCTTTGTCGATCGTGCAAAGTCTCTCGATCGCGCAAGAAGAGCATAAACGCGAAATATTTGATATTTTGCTTAATGAACTTCGAGAGCGTGCCGAAAAGGGAGCAGAAGAGCATGTCGAAGGTAGCGCGCGTGAGCTCGTCGAAAAGCCCAAAGCTGACACGGTCAACGATGCTGGGCTGATGATCTTGCGAGCACCGGCAAGAGAGGATCTGGGCGAAGGACGTCGTGAGGGTATGATACGATGTCGTTGGTGAAGAGTCAGCGTGAACAGACTGACGCGGTTGAAGAGCCTGAAGAGCGCGCAGCGCCGCTGGAACGAATAATTGAAGAAATTGAAGTATATGAAAATGCAGCCTGGCTCTCACCGCCGTACTGTAAACATTCCGCGCGGCTACCAGTCATGCTCGTCGCAGAGCGCACGGCGGATAGGCCCGCGCACCTTATTCAAGGCTTCCACTGCTTCGACTGCGGGCGGGACATAGCCGAAAAAGGGGAAGAAGAATGATCTATATGGTTTTAATCTCACTTGTAGCCAGCGCTCTTTGCTTGATTACCGGCATCGGCCTTACGGTCATTGGCGCATCACTGATCGGCACATGCTTAATCACACTAGGATTTTCGAGTCCGGTACTTACATATTTAGTAGCAAACTTGAGGGTTAATTCTCGGCGAAGTTTGGCGAGCGGATTACTCAAGCAGCCGCGGCAGAAGACTGAGGGTTAGATGGCATCGGTAGACCGTTCGAGAGTGATTGGGCTCACGTATCAGGACACCAAGGGTAAAGACGGCGTTCTGCTGAACGCGCCTGGAATCAAAGTAAAACTTCTGGAGAATGGGGAGCTCACCGGCATAATATTCAAAGATAAGAAAAACGGTGAAGAGACCTGCTTGAGTGGATTAAACATCACGGGGGTCATCTATCAAGATGAAGACTCCGCTCGTGAGAACATTTTGGCCGCGCGCAAGGTGCTGGGCATTATCTACCAAGAGGGAACTTCTGCCGATCGGACAATCTTAAGCCGATCTAAACTGCTGGGCATTACGTACCAAGAGGGCGGCAGCACCGAAGTGAAGCTGCTCGGGGGACCACAGCTTAACGCAAGAATCCTTAACGGCTCGAGAATAACGGGCATGGTTTATCGAGAAGACAAAGGAGTCACTGCAACGTCCTTGCGCGAAGCGGTGTTGACAGGAGTGCTATACAGAGAGCGAGCCTCCAGCGAGGAAGGCATCTTGACGAGTCTGAGGATCATCGGCATCATCTATCGAGATGTCGCGCCCCCGAGTCGCGCGGCACGCGGCGCGACTGAGGTGGAAGGGGTGTCAGGAAATGGCTTTCGCAAAGCGGAGCGCATATTGTTGTACCTGTTGCCGATCATTGGCGTTCTTGGTCTCGTCGTGCCGATCGCATTGAAACAATTCAATCTCACTCTGCTCAGCTCATACATCGCCATTGCGTTAATTGTCGTGCCTGTGGTGTACCTACTCTACCTTAGGTATCACAGCACTGAGAGGTCGACTACAGATAGTTCGTAAAGGTGTTACTATGAAGGTCTTAAGCGGCGTGAAAATTACAGGCATCATCTATCAGGAAGAAGGGACTGATGAAAAAAAGCTCCAGAGTGGGCTGAACATTGACGTCAAACTCTTGACCAATTCGAAAGTGGTTGGTGTCCTGTACCACGACGAGAGCGCCGATGAGAGCATTCTGAGCGACTTACAGCTCGATGGCCTCACCTACTGGACGACGAGCGAGGATGACGAACGAATCCTCGAGGCATCGAAAATCATCGCCATACTCTATGGAAACCCGGTCTCTCTCGGCAAAAAATCGCTTTGTGACCAACGGATCAAAGGCCTGATTTATCAAGACGAGACTTCCGGCGAAACAACGCTCCTCACAGACTTCAATCACACGGCGCATATCCTGCCGTGGCAACAGGTAACCGGCATGCTTTGTCGAGAAGAAGGCTCTTCTAAGAAGAAAATCTTCGAAAGCGCAACTCTTAGCGGCTTCTTATATCAAGACGAGGATCGTGAAGACGTAAATCTCATAAGCGGGGTGAGAATATGCGGCGTTCTGTGCGAGCAGGCGTGATGATGAAGACTCCCATCTACTACTTAGAGGAGCGCGTGAGGAGTCTTGAACTGCGCTTTGAAGATAAAGACAATGCCCCTACGAGGGGCACGAAAGTCTACGATGCACGCGGGGCCGATGAACGCGAAGCCAACCTTAAGAAAGAATACTTTGGCGAGGGAGCAGCTGACGATCTGATAAGCAAGGCGAGCGATTGTGACGGCGCAAGCACCCACCAGCTCAAAGGCGCCGTGTTCCGTTACAGACGCGAAATAGCGTACGCACAGAAGGTATCTTCGTGAAAATTGCCGTTTTTGTCAATACGCCAGCTCAGGTGCATTTCTACAAGAACATCGTCGCCGCGCTTGAGGGTGACGGCAATCAGGTCTTCATACTCGCTCGTGATTACGGAGAGACTATAGGCCTACTAAACGAGCTCGAAATTCCTTTTTCTCTTTTCGCGAGTACGCCCGACTTGAAGTCTGGGAAGAGCACGTCGCTTCCGCACGATGTGGTAAACGCCTTTCGATACCTCAAGGGTAAGAAGATTGACTTGACCACGGGCTGGGGTACCTATAGCACCTTCACGGCGCGTTTGCTCAAGGTTCCTGACATCACGTTTAACGACAGCGAGTGCACGACCAACGCTGCCCTTTATGCGATGCTTAACCTCACATATCAGTTCACCGATGTTTTTGTGACGCCGTCATCATTTAGACAGGAGTTGGGCTTAAAACACCTCAAAGTGGAGAGCTACAAGGAGCTCGCGTACCTACACCCCAACTATTACGCGCCTGACCCATCCGTTTTTGATCTCTTGGGCATCTCAAGGAGTCACGATTACAATGTGCTGCGGTTTAACGCGTTTGACTGCGCGCACGACTTCAGCGTGAGGGGGCTGACCGACGCCGACAAGATCGCGCTCGTGAGAGAGCTGAGTGCCTATGGGGAGGTCTTCATTTTGTCAGAAAGCGACGTTCCAGACCAAATTAGAGAACACGTTCTCAACGTGCCCAATAGGCGAATACACGACGTACTATACTATGCATCGTTGTTCATCACCGAGACGCAGACCATGGCGACAGAAGCCGCACTTCTAGGCACACCGACAATCCGCAGCAACGCCTTTGTAGGCGACTGCGACGTGGGCGCGTGCATCGAGCTTGAGCGCGAGTTTCAGCTCCTCTTTAACCTAACGACCGCAGGTGAAGTCGCGGCCAAGGCGGTGCAGCTTATTCAGGACCCCCACGCCAAGGAAGACTGGCAAAAGAAACGCGCTAGATTGCTAGAAAAAAAGCTGGATATGGTGGCGCTGATGGTGTCGCTCATTGAAGGTTATCCCGCTAGTGTTGCCCGTTTAAACGCCGCCTCTGCTTTTCGGGGCATCCCTCTGCTTGAATAATGTGTGTAACAGGGTGTAATAAAATGCTTGTGGAAATTGCGGCGCTGTTTGCGATCTCAGCTCTTTGGTAGGGCACCCGTTGTTTGTCGAAGGCGTAAATCTGCGTCCCCGCGACGAGGAGCGAGACCCTTTGTTCTTACACGCGTCTCCAGTCGTTCCGACGTTCAACGACGCGAGGATTGAACCCATTACCGACAGGTGAAGAAAATAATTGCGCAAATACTGCAAGGCGTACCGTCAGATGCTCCAGCGGAACTCGCCATAGTTGGCATGTCCCTATTATGCGTCATCTTGGCGGTGTATCTTTGGTGGACTGGGCGGCGACAAGCATATCAGTAGCAATTGATAAACAAGCGATCGGAAAAAGCTCTTATTCAGTATCGTAAGCAGCACCGTGAACCTAAAGAGGTTAAGATGACCGAGCGCCTTTAACCTCGTTAAGAAGTGCGCTCAGTGCTGCGCCTCAGGTCGTGATGGTGTGGGAACGTCTGTATCTCATATAAACGAGGACGACGATGGAAACAACCACCATAAGGACAAAAAGAGTAGTCACGACTGCCGATGGGAGCGCGAGAAAATTCAAGGGCGAGAAATCGGTATCCTTACGCACTGTTGGAAGCAGAAGACCCAAAATGCCAACAATGAGCACGATGTAGAGAATGACCCTCTCGGCCATGGAGATGGCATTCTGCGAGCTGTTTGTGACTCTTTTAATGATAGCATCTTTCTCTTGGTAGATGAGCCCCAAAATGGCCATATCGCCTACGACTGTTTCGCTGTTGGAGTTCTGCTGCTGAAATAGCAGGCCCGTGAGGTTCGATCCGGTCAGGTGCTTGATACTCTCCCCCTCTGGTCCTTCATAGATGATGCCCGCAATGGACGCCCCGTTAAGGATCTTCATGTCGACCCGTGCTCCAGTAGTCAGCTGTTCCTCGCCCGTGCTCTTGTCGCGACAGATGATTCCAACAATCTTCGAACCGCTGAGAAGCGCTTGCTCAGACGAGCGCAGAGTTGCTCGCGCGGCATCGACGTTTGCGGATTCGTGCGCTGCGTCAACCTGAGCTTGCTCCCTGTTCTGAAATATCACGCCTTTTATATTCGCACTTCTGAGGATTTGATCATCGGTACTGGTCTCGTGTCGGTACACGATCCCCGTAACCCGCGATCCGCTGACGAGCTTGTTCTCTGTTGAGTTCTCTTCGCAGTAAGTGAAACCGGTGATCGGCACCCCGTCGAACAACTTGACGCCAATCGCAAGCCCGCCTAAAAGCTGCGTATCCGTCGAACCCTTGTGTTGGTAGAGGATTCCGGTGATTACAGACGAATCTTCTGGAAGTCTCATTAGCTCAGGACCTCATCACGATAGAGAAAACCTACAAGCTGTGCCCCGGCTACGATCGACAGATCGCTCACGTCACTCAAAAGCTTGACATCAGCGCCACTTGGCTGCTGATAGAGAAGGCCCTTGACCGCCTGTCCGCTCACTAGACGCAGAGCGCCCATCTGGCTTTCTTGGTGAAGCACGCCGATCAATAGTGCCCTTGCTGCGATCGACAGATCGCTCACGTCACTCAAAAGCTTGACATCAGCGTCACCGTGCTGCAGATATAGGAGGCCCTTGACCGCCTGTCCGCTGACGAGTTTCAGCGCCGTATGCGCTACGCGCACGAGCTTGAGGCCGGGCACACTCGTCTCCTCATACAGCACGCCGACGATCTTCGACCCCGCCAAAAGTTGCACGTCGGCTGTCGTTTCATCTCGATAGAGCACGCCGGTAGCAGTCGCGTCGCGCAAGGTATTCACGTCGAATTTTGAAGGGTTTAGGAGCTTGACTTCTTCTGATTCTTTTTCGAGATAGGTGATACCCGTAATCTGTGATCCGCCTAGGAACTCCAGTTCAGCGTTTTCGCGCTCGTGATAAAGTACGCCTATGATCTTCGTCGAACTTCGCCATTTCATAAGTTAGCCCATTTTGTTCGCTGCTGCAATCAAAGATCTCTTCTTATTTATTCCTAGCTAAATCGTGCGCTTTTGCGAAATCCATTGCCCCTTCTTTGCCGTACGTAAAATCAGCGCGCTCAGAAGTCCCTAGCTTTGCGCCATCGCTTATGCCACCCCGACGCTTCCAGATGACGCGAAAAAAGCAATGCTGAACTGATGAATATGGCAAAGCAAGCGGCACTGAAAAAGACAACGTTATTCCATTCGGCCGTAGAAAGCAGTTTCAAAGGTACCCTGAGGTCTAAAACTCGGATTCATCGGAGCGCATAGAATTTGCTGGAGATTTGTGTCGGACTTTCGGACAGAATCTCTAAGAAAGCATTCATGTGCACCTGTGTTTCTAAGAGCCGGGAAAGTGGCTCAGCTTAGCTGGCTCTGCTGGTCATTTTTTGTGCGCCGATATCTTAGCCGTCCGTGACTATCCGAGAAGCGAGTTGTTTGCCTATTTCATAGTATTGGGCCAGCTCGTTATCTGACGGCACGTAATACACTTCTAAGTCTTGGAGCACTTCAAATCCGCACGCCGCAATTGCTTCGGCAAGCTTCTTGGCAGCGCCGCCTCGCCACCCCATAGAGCCGAAGGTGATTGCGAGCTTCTTCTCTCCTGTTTTATCAAACCTGAGCCCTCGAAGATAATAGACCAAGTCCCCAATGCTCGGGAAGGGCTCGTTGTGCATTGTCGGAACGCCGAACAGGACGAGCTTGCTATCGAGGATATCCTTGACAATCTCGCTTCGTTCGTCGGTGTGCAAGAAGTACACCGCGACGTCAACCCCGCCGGCGATGAGTCCCTCGGCAAGTGCGTGTGCCATCTTCTGGGTCGAGTAGTGCATGGTGTCGTACACGATCGTGGCCTTGTTCTTCGCTTTTCCTGTTGCCCAGCCCGTGTAGGCATTAATGATTTTGGCCGGATCGGTCCATATTTGTCCGTGAGAAGGCGCGATCACCTTTATCTTGTCGAGCAACCCGAGCGTTTTGACTTCGTCCAATTTCTTGAGCACTAACTGGGACAGCGGCGTAATGAGGTTGGCATAAAACTTTTGCGCGGCTTGCATTAGTACGTATTCCGAGACGTCGGAGTCGTATCATTGCGCCAAGCAGAGGTGTTGTCCGAAGACATCGTTTGGAAACAGGATCCCATCCTCTTTCAGGAAGGTGAACATGCTGTCCGGCCAATGCAGCAGCGGCGCCTCGAGGAAGGTACACGTTTTGGCGCCAAGCGCAATCTCATTGCCGGTCTTGACGGTGGCAAACTGGACCTCGTCTAGTGCCGAATAAATCCTTTTCAGTCCCTTAACGGCAGCTTCCGTGCAGTAAATGGGCGCAGTGGGAAACTTGCGGTGAATCTCGGACAACGCCCCGCTATGATCGAGCTCGATATGGTTCTGAATGACCACGTCGATTGAGGGCGGCCGCCCCTCCTTTTCGCACGCATCTCGAATCCGTGCCCACATCTGCGCTGATGTGCCTGGGTACGTGTTGTCTATAAGAGCCGTGCGATCCTCACCGAAGATGAGATATGCGTTATACGTCGTGCCGTGCAGCGTATATCCGTGGTATGCCCGTAACTCCCATCTAACACGCCTACCCAGTATACGCGGTCAGCAATTTGAACAGCATCAGCTTTCATGTTTTCACCTGCTGTATTAACATGAAATGCTCCATTATTAGCGCTTCGCTGCGCGTTTGCGAGTCAATGCAACGTAGTCGCGCTCAAAAGCATGTTTTTTTATATTGCGAGCCAATAGTGTTGACAGCGTATCTGCGATTTCTGAGATACTTAAGGCACGATAGCAAGCGAATTTTTATCGATTTGAAGGTGCTGGGCATGGGAGCCACTATAATCGTCGGCGGGTTCTTTGGAGACGAAGGAAAAGGTAAGATCGTCGCGCACGTCGCATTTGCAGACAAACCCGCGATTATTGCCCGCGGCGGAATTGGCCCCAACGCAGGCCACACGATAGAGGTGGGTAGACGAAAGTTCGGTGTGCGCATGATACCCTCGGGCTTCGTGTATCCGGATGCGCGACTGCTCATCGGCGCGGGGGTGCTTGTTGATCCACGAGTGCTCCTTAGCGAAGCGGGGCTGCTCAAGGTGACAGAGCGGGTCGGTGTGGATTATCGCTGCGCGATAATCGAAACAAAACACATCGAAACAGATAAGCTCGATCCGTACCTTTCACAAACGATCGGGTCAACCGGAACTGGCTGTGGCCCGGCTGCAGCTGATCGCGCGAAAAGGACAACGGCACAAGCACGGGAGGTGGCGGAACTCTCGCCTTTTTTGACGGATGCAGCGGCTGAGGTAAACAAAGCGCTTGAGGCGGGGAAAAACGTGATTTTAGAGGGTTCGCAGGGATTCGGCATCTCTCTCTTCTACGGGACGTTCCCCTACGTAACATCAAAAGATACGACCGCTTCTCAAATTGCTGCCGATATCGGCGTCGGACCGACGCGTATAACTGAGACGATCGTGGTCTTCAAGACATTTCCGACACGCGTCGGAGCGGGGCCCTTTGACACACAAATGAGCGAAGACGATGCAAAAAAGCTAAACATTGAAGAATTTGGTACCGTTACCGGGCGGCAACGGCGCATTGGTTGGTGGGACCCCACCATGGCAAAATACTCTGCAATGGTAAACGGAGCCACGCAAGTGGCGATAACAGGGCTGGACAAGCTTGATCCCTCCGTTAAGGGAGCGAACCAGTACGATGAGTTGTCCGCAAAGGTAAAGACGTTCCTGCGCGAAGCTGAAACGGTAGTGGGTGTTCCGTTCACACTGCTTTCAACTGGACCAGAGCTAACAGAGATAGTTGATTTACGAGAGGAGAAACTCGAACGCGCGTAATTGTGTGCAGCGCATCAATAGGCGGCTGAAATGAAGCGGGAGTTACTGAAAATATTGTGCTGTCCTGTCTGCAAAGGCCCGCTCGCACTAGAGGTCGAGAGCGAAGGGGCAGGGGAGATCATTAAAGGCACGCTCTATTGTAAGGCGTGCAGCGTGTACTATCCAATAGATGAGCGAATTCCTAACTTGCTTCCGCCTGAAATGAGGTGAATTGTGCAGAGCGTATATATAAACCGGAAGGGACTGCAATCTGTCGAAATCGAGGAACCCATAATTCGACTTCCGCTCAGGCCAGGCGGCAAGGCGACTCTCGGTATCGACGTGGTCAATTACGAAGCTCCGACACATATTTACCTCTCATCGCGTGGCGCGATCAAAGACAAAGTAACTTTCAACCGCAATAACCCGTACGTCGATGGCGAAGAACTACTTACCATCACCGTCGCAAATCCCCCAGGTCAGCAGGAGCTTTATGAGGGTGAGGTAAGTATATCAACCGGGTACGGTTCACGGGAGGGGAGCTTCATTCTACAAATCGGACAACTGGAAAACGAGCCGCCGCCTGATTCTATTGAGGTCGATGATGCCCTCTCGCGCATGGATTATCGAAGCAAGGCGCGTCCCGCTAGGGTTTGGCAACCTTCAGTGCAGTTTCGGTGGCCGCATCCTCGTGTCGACGCAACGAGAATCAGAAGAATGAAGAATCTTCCTTACATTCTCCTTGCGATCGGCGTGATCATTGCGCTGATACTGCTAGCCGCAGGCGGCATCAGTTACGGCGTGGCGATCCTTGGCTTTATCGTAGTCGTCGTTTTGGCGTACTACACGTGGAGATTATTAGACTAAAAGGGCGCAAGCGGAGGCCACGTAACGCTGCACCGGCACTGTGCGTGCAGCTATTACGTTATTTGCTGTTGTCGCGAAAAGCATTCTGAAATCAGGCTACGCCTTAGTCTTGAGTATAAATAACTTTTCGGCAGCATATTAGAACGATAACATCATCATTGGCATTGTGGAGAGGTAGAAGGATGCGATACGTCGTCGTCACTGGCGGGGTCATGAGTGGCCTCGGGAAGGGTATCACAGCCGCCTCAGCTGGCAGACTTCTTATCAACCGCGGGCACAACGTAACGGCGATCAAAATTGACCCGTACATAAACATCGACGCCGGAACCATGAATCCCTTCCAACACGGTGAGGTATTCGTCCTCAAGGACGGAGCTGAAGTTGACCTTGATCTGGGAAACTACGAACGATTCCTCGACGTTGAACTCACCGGCGATCATAATATTACGACAGGTAAGATCTACAAGTCGGTTATCGAAAAAGAGCGGCGAGGGGACTACTTGGGAAAGACTGTTCAGATTATTCCTCACATAACCGATGAAATAAAGACCAGCATCAGGACCGTGGCCGACCAGGCAAAGGCTGATGTATGCGTTGTGGAGGTGGGTGGTACCGTCGGCGACATAGAGAGCATGCCATTCTTGGAAGCCGTGCGACAAATGCACAGCGAAGAAGACCACTTCGTCCTGCTCCACGTAACGCTCGTGCCAGAAGACATGACCGGCGATCACAAAACGAAGCCGACCCAGCACTCGGTAAAGAGCCTAAGAGAGCTCGGACTCAGTCCTGACGTCATAGTTGGCCGAGGGAAAACGCCGCTGGGCAAAGACGCTCGCGCCAAGATCTCACTTTTCTGCGACGTGCCACTAAACGCCGTCATCAGCGCGTACGACGTACCTGACATCTATCAAGTGCCGTCGATGCTTGAGCTTGAGGGCTTAGGCGACTACCTCGTAGAAAAACTCGCCCTCGAAAGGAACGCGGCCAGACCTTGGGATGTGATGAAAAACCCGCCTATTTCGCGATCAGTTGCCATCGTCGGCAAATATATGTTTGAAGATGCGTACTTCAGCATCAAAGAGGCTATCAAGCACGCCGCAAGCGCTCTTGGAGGGGGCATTGACGTCAAGCTCGTCGATGCAGAAGACCCGCACGCCCTCGAGACGCTGAAGGCGGTGCACGGTATTTTGGTTGCACACGGGTTTGGCCCTCGGGGAAGTGAAGGGAAGATCGACGCCATTCGTTTCGCGCGCGAAAATGACGTCCCTTTCTTAGGAATCTGTTTTGGCTTCCAATTGGCCGTCGTCGAGTTTTGCCGTAACGTTCTGGGGCTCGAGGCAACGAGCGCTGAGCTGGATCCCACAGGCGTCCACGTCATCGATGTACTGCCCGAACAGCTTGACGTCGATCACATGGGAGGCACCATGCGACTGGGTAACTACGAAATCGCCCTCTCGCCAGGGACGCGCGCGCATGCGATGTACCAAAGTGCGCTCGTGACTGAACGGCACAGACATCGGTTCGAAGTGAATCCTGAGTACATTGAGCGCATCGAGCAAGACGGAATGGTGTTTTCAGGGAAAGCTCGAGACGGCATCAGAATGGAGATTGCAGAGATTCAGACGATGAGATTCTTCTTGGGGACGCAGTTCCACCCAGAGTTTAAGTCGCGACCGGGCAAGCCGTCACCGCCGTTCCTTGAATTTGTGCGATCCGTCCTCCGCATGAACACGAGCACGTGAGCTCACTTGACGTCGCGGCTGAACGTTGAACAAAAGAAACGATTGGACTTATGGTAAATAGTCAGGAGTTTATTGAGGGCGCAATCGCAGAGATCAAGAGAGAAGTGGGAAATCATCGAGCGATCATCGCTCTCTCTGGTGGCGTCGATAGCTCGGTTTGCGCAGCTCTCGCGTACCAGGCGCTGGGGGTCAACCTGTATCCTGTGTACGTCGACACAGGACTGATGCGCAAGGGGGAAACTGAAAACATCAAGCAGGCTTTTCGTCACATGCCGTTGACGATAATCGATGCAAAGGCGCGATTTATTAATGCGCTCGACGGAGTTGTGGATCCCGAAGAGAAGCGAAAGGTAACAGGCGAGACGTTTATCCGCATATTCGAGGAAGTGGCGAGGCAGAAGCAAGTAGAGTACCTATTACAAGGTACGATCTATCCAGACATTATCGAATCTGAGGGGCAGATAAAGTCGCACCACAACGTCGGTGGCCTCCCCTCGGAGATTGCGTTCCACGGGGTTGTTGAGCCCCTCAAGTACCTGTACAAGGATGAAGTCCGCGAAATCGCGCGGGCCCTTAAGTTGCCGCCTGAGCTCAGTGAGCGCATGCCGTTTCCAGGACCCGGGCTCGCGGTGCGCATTATCGGCGAGGTTACCGAGGAAAAGCTCCACGTTATCCGCGAGGCGAATGCAATTGTAGAGCAAGAGATCTTGCGGTACAAACCGTGGCAGACTTTCGCGGCGCTTTTAGAGAAAGGAACCGGCGTCAAGGGCGACGTGCGTGTGCACGGCTGGATAATCGCAGTGCGCGCTGTTCAATCGCGAGATGGCATGACTGCCGACGTGCTTGAAATGTCTTATGACGTACTTCGCAGAATTGCTTCGCGCATTACGAGCGAAATACCGGACGCCGCGCGTGTGGTTTACGATATTACGCCGAAGCCGCCCGCCACCATCGAATTTGAGTAGGTAGGCAACGTCTTGAGCGGAAAAATGGTCTCTTAAAAGTGCACTGCCAGGCGTGGACGTGCGCTGGCACTGCCGTAGGACGTGGTAAGAAATGCGCGTATCCGAAAAAGAAAAGGTAGTCGCTCAAGAATTGCAGCACTATATGCCGGTGTTCACGCGTCAGCCGCTGGTGATTGACCACGGTAGAGGGGCGATCGTTACAGATACCGATGGGAATGACTATATAGACTGCGTCGCAGGAATTGCCGTCAATAGCATCGGCCACTGTCATCCGCGCTTGGTCACCGCCATCAAGGCGCAGGCAGAGAAGCTCATCCACACCTCAAATTTATATTACACCGAACTGCAGGCGCGCTTAGCTGAGCGCATGACAATGCTGACCGGCATGGAGCGCCTCTACCTGACGAACTCCGGAGCTGAATCAAACGAAGCCGCGATGAAGCTCGTGAGGAAGGTAACCGGCAAGAAAGGCTTCGTTTCGACTAAAAACGCATTCCACGGACGAACTATGGGTTCACTCAGCGTGACGTGGAAAGAGGCACTCCGAAAACCGTTTGAGCCCCTTATTGATGGCGTCACCTTTGTTGATTATGGTGACGTGAACGCAATCGCCCGAGCGGTCACGGCGGATACCGCTGCGGTCATCGTGGAACCGATTCAAGGAGAAGGCGGGGTTATTGTGCCTCCGGACGAATATCTCGCAGGAGTCCGCGAACTCTGCACAGATCAGGGCATACTGATGGTCGCGGACGAGGTGCAAACCGGCTTCGGTAGGACAGGAAAATGGTTCGCGTGCGAGCATGCTGGCGTCGTTCCGGACGTGATGACGTTGGCCAAGGGTATGGGCGGCGGCTTTCCCGTAGGCGCAATGATGTCGCGCGAACCATATAAGTTCGCTCCAGGCGATCACGGGGGGACGCAGAGTGGCAATCCACTTGCGTGCGCTGCGGCTCTTGCTACGATCGACGTGATCGAAAGCGAATCTCTCGTCGAGCAGTCGCGATACAAGGGTGAGCTGCTCAAAAAACTGTTAGGTGAGCTCGAATCGAACTATACTGTTGATATAAGGGGTAAAGGACTTATGGTCGCCTATGAGTCGTCGCTTCCCGTGCCTCCTGTCGTCGACTATGCCCGAGCGAATGGCGTACTGCTAAATAACACCTCAGAAAACGTTTTAAGATTCGTGCCCCCTCTGGTGATCTCAAAAGAGCAAATTGCAACGGCTATTGCAGTGGTTGAACGTGCCATCAACGTATATTCCAGGTAGGTCTGCCGAAGACGTAGCTGAAGCATATGGCATCAGTCTCGACCAGGTGATCAAACTGGGATCAAACGAAAACGCCCTAGGACCGAGCCCGCGAGCAGTTGAAGCGATTAAGCAGCACATCAACGAAATAAGCATTTATCCCTCTCCTGGGTACGTCGAACTCAAGGACGCCATCGCGCGCTACACTAGAGTTTCAGCGGAGCGTGTGATTGTCGGTAACGGATCGGACGATCTCCTCAACACTCTCCTGCGCTACGTTATAGTGCCCGGTGATCAGGCGATTATTCCTATCCCTACCTACTCATACTACGAAATAATCGTTGAGGAGGGACACGGCACGTGTGTCTACGTCAAGCGTGCGGACGATTTTTCAATCGACGTTGACGGTGTAATCGAAGCAATCACCGACAAAACTAAGCTCATCTTCATCTGCGCTCCCAATAATCCGACGGGAAACGCAATCAAGGAAGAAGCGCTGAGGCGCTTGCTACGATCGACAGAAGCGCTAGTCGTGCTGGACGAAGCCTACGCTGAATTCGCATCGCAAAGCCACATTGAGCTCGTAAGTCACTTTGATAACCTGATGGTCTCTAGAACGTTTTCAAAAGCTTTTGGATTGGCCGGGCTCCGCCTCGGCTATGCGGTGGTTGCAGAGGGGCTTGCGCGTTCGTACGAGAGATTCATGCTTGCCTTTTCCGTGAATCAATTGGCTGTCAAGGGGGGTATTGCAGCGCTTTCAGACCGCGACTTCCTGGACAAGACCGTGTCGATGGTGGCGCAGGGACGTAAGTACCTACGCGACAAGCTCCCCTTCAGGACGTACCCAACGGAAGCGAACTTTGTCTTCGTTGACACCGCGCCACGCACCTCGCGCGAAATATCGGAATACCTGCTGAGTAAGGGCATAATTGTTCGAAGCTGCGAGACGTTTCGTGGATGCTCCAATACCCACATTCGAATCACCGTCGGCCTGCCGTGGCAAAATGCGGCGCTTGTCAGTGCCATCAACGAATTTCTGTCTACGAACTGACCTCTTTAGCCCTATGAAAATTGCTCTCACGGGAACTCCCGGCACCGGCAAAACCACAATTGGCAAGATTCTCCGTGACCGCTATGGCCTCAAAGTGGTGGACTTAAATGAGGTGATTCGCGCTCACCAGTACTACGCAGGCTGGGATGAAAACCGTGACTGTATGATAGTTGATCTCGAGGCACTGAGAGCGCACCCGTTTTCAGAAGATCTCGTGCTTGAGGGGCACTTCTCCCATAACCTTCTAGTCGACCGTGTCATCGTCCTCCGGACTAACCCGGTCGCGCTTCGAAGGCGCCTACAGCAGAAGGCTTTTTCAGACAAAAAGATAAACGAAAACGTCGAAGCAGAAATCCTTGATGTCATCCTGGTTGAGGCCTTCGCGCAGCACGGTAACAATGTGTACGAAGTAGATTCGACAGGTACGCAGAGTGAATCAGCACAACTCGTCTGGGAAATCACACAAGGACACAGGCTCGAGCGATTCGCCGCTGGCCAATGCGACTGGACTGTCTATTTGAATGACGCTTGATACATACCGCGGAAGAATAGGGCGGATCTTAAATCCGATCGCGCTAGCGCTTTACAGGCACGGCGTAAGTGCAAACCAGCTGAGCGTCCTGTCCCTCGTTTCTGCAGTCGTCGCTGGCGTTGCGTTCTACGCGCAACTGCTTGCATTGGCGATATTAGCCGTTGCCTGCAACGCACTCTTTGACGCCTTAGATGGGTGCTTGGCGCGAAGTTCTAGCAGCGAATCGATGCAAGGTGACCTAATCGACCACGTCATTGACCGCTATTCTGATATTTTCATATTCGCCGGTATTACGCTCGGTGGGTACGTCGCTTGGCAGATTGGGCTGCTCGCCATAGTAGGCGTTCTTATGACGAGTTACCTTGGGACCCAAGCGCAAGCACTTGGCGTTGGCCGGAATTATCGGGGCTTGCTCGGAAGAGCAGACAGGCTTGCCCTGATTTTCTTTGTCGCGTTGCTCAGCCTCATATTCCCGGAAAACGTCATCTGGTTCCCGTTGCTCGGCTGGATGATGGTTTTTGTGGCCTTCGCCAGCAATTTCACAGCGCTGCAACGATTCTATCTCGCGTATCACCAGCTGTAGAGGAAAAACGCGGAGCAAGCGCTTTGTGTTGCATAACTAGAAAATGCTGAATCGCACGCCCATACGCGTCAACTCTTGCCTGGTAGACTATAGCACGCGCTAATGACGAACGATTCAGAGAACGGCGAATGCTGCTCGCTTATGCGAACATTGACCCCAGCTGCTGCGCCTCGACGTTAGGCATGCCCATTACTTTACGCACGGCATCGTCAAAATCGGCAGCGGTCACTGACTCGCGCTCCGCGCGAATGGCAAACATGCCGGCTTCCATCGCAATTGCTTTTATGTCAGCACCACTTGCGCCCTCAGTGAGCTTGGCAATCTTCCCGGAGTCAATCTCGTGAGCCAGGTTCATGCCGGACGTGTGGATCTTGACAATTTCAACGCGGGCTTCGTAAGTTGGGAGTGGTATGTCGATAAGGCGATCAAAGCGGCCTGGCCGGAGCAACGCGGGGTCGAGTATGTCACTCCTATTTGTCGCACCGATGATCTTGACGTCGCCGCGATTTTCAAATCCGTCCATCTCGGCGAGGAGCTGCATGAGCGTCCGTTGGACTTCACGATCTCCCGAAGTTGCGCTGTCCAAGCGCTTCGCTCCTATCGCATCGAGTTCGTCAATGAAAATAATGCTGGGAGCCTTGTCCCGGGCCATTTCAAATAGCTCTCGAACGAGTCGAGCGCCTTCGCCGATGTACTTTTGAACGAGCTCACTGCCTACGATTCGTATGAAAACCGATTCGGTCTCTTTTGCTACTGCCTGTGCCAGAAGGGTTTTTCCTGTCCCTGGAGGGCCGTAGAGAAGCACCCCTTTGGGCGGTTCTATGCCTACTCGCTGAAATAGCTCAGGCTTTAATAGTGGGAGCTCTACCGTTTCGCGCAGCTCTTGAATCTGACCGTCAAGGCCTCCGATGTCATCGTAGCTCACGGTGGGGGTCTCGATGATTTCCATCCCATACACCGTGGGATCCTTCGAAGGTGGCAAAGCGCCGACGATAGCGAGGGATTGTTGGTTTAGCGCGACTCGGGCGCCCGATATGAGTTCCTGTTCGATGAACTGCGAGGCGTTGACCACGAACTTTGGACCCGTTGAACTCTTGATCACGACTCTATTGTCTTCAAGCACGTCAAGGACGGTCCCTACGAGTAACGGTGGTCCTTTGAGTCGTTCAAGCTCACTTCTGAGTTTTCGGACTTCGCGCTCGTAGCGTACTTTCTGATTCTCGGCGGATCTCTTCTCGTTTTCGACCTTGCGATTGGCATCGCGGAGCTTGAGATTACGCTCTTCCAGTTGACGAACGCGATCCAAGAGGTATTCAGAAAAATCGTTCCCCTTCTTTTCGCTTTCGTCAAATGAGTCTTCCACTGTCGTCTCCTCCGCATGGTATTTAACAATGCATGCTATATATCCTTTTTTCGAGGAATGCCATGCAGTGCGAATTATGCGGGAAAGAAATCCAAGGAAAGCCTAAACGCGTTGTAGTCGAGGGAGCACAGCTCGAAACGTGCGCCGCTTGCGCAGGTCTTGGTACAGAAATCCGCCCCCCTCAAACGTTGCGCGGACCCGCGAGCAAAGTCGCCGCACACGTCCGCACCCGGTACCGGGATATTTATCGCCAAATGGAGGGCGAACTTGATCCCGATTTCGATCATATCGTGAAGTACGCCCGTCAAAAAAGTGGACTAACCCAGGAGCAACTGGCGGCTAAAATAATGGAAAAGGCGCCCATCATAAAGAAAATTGAGCGAAAGGAATTGACTCCTGACGATAAGCTGCGAAAGAAACTCGAAAAGGCGCTGAATGTAAGCCTCCTCATCGACATCGGCGGGGAGAAAGTGCAGAAAGGCAAGCCGTCCGAAAACTTGACCTTCGGAGACGTGGCCATCGTCAAGCGGCGGCACTGAAGGCGCTGCCTTTTTGCAGACAGCTATTTGCCGAGGGGCGTACGGTGGCTATTATCAAGGTGACTAGAAGTGTGCAGGGCGCTGCTAACGCTATCAAGGCCCGTAGGGTCGTAGCCTACCCGACCGAGACCGTCTACGGAGTTGGTGCGCTCGCCCTGCAAGAATCAACCGTGAGGAAAGTGATCGCGCTCAAACGGATGGCTTCAAAGCCTATCTCGCTTGCAGTTTCTCGCTTCGACATGATAGAAGCTGTTGCGCATATCGACGACGCCCCCCTCCTCCAGACGCTATTGCCAGGGCCAGTAACCGTGCTGTTGCGAAAGAAGGACGTCGTTCCTGATGTCCTCACGGCCGGTGCGAACCTCGTTGGTATTCGGTTTCCGTCGCACGTTGTTACTCGAGCACTGATTGACTCTGTCGGGGCTCCCATCACCTCGACCAGCGCTAACGTGACCGGCGCGCCTCCAGCAATGTGCGCAGAAGACGTAAAGATCAGCGTCGATTGCGTGCTTCAAGGGGGAAAAGCCACGTTGGGTCCTTCAACCGTCGTCGATCTCGTCAATTATGTGGTGGTGCGCCGAGGTGCGGGCTTCGACACCTTGTATGAAAGAACTGGGATTCTACCTCGAAGCGGGGAGCAAACCTGACCGGCGTCAAGAGTTCTTCCTTTTTGCCAACAGCATCCACGCGTGCTTTATTTTGGCCGTCTCTGGAGGGCGATACTTCGTGAAGAAGGCGAAAAAGTACGAGGTTTCGTCCATAGAACACACGTCAAATGCCAGGAATGGGCGGCACGTGGCTAGTTTCGGCAGCAGACGTGACTCGCGACTTTCATGAACACTCATAGATCGTGTCTATTTCACAGGGTCTTGCACAACCGGGGCGGCTAAGTGCTAAAAGCGCGAAACTTAATGATGGTGCAATGACAACACGATTGCGAGATGATGTTGCAGGAACCAGTTAGAATAAGAGATTTTGTAATAACCAAAAATAACTGGATTTACGCGGTCGTTTCATACGACAATGAGCCACATATCTGCGGCTTCTTACGCTACATTCCGGACAAAAATGGCGACAGAGTGAGTCGGGACGGTGCGCGATTTCGCAAAGTTGGCTTCGAAGAAGCACGGCAGCTGATGCATAAGTCTGTTAACTATCGAGATGGGCTCTGTGCCATTCCCAGCGAGGACATTGCGCAGCTGGAGCGCCCTCGGCAGTGCGTGGAACGCTGCGATGATGCTGACGTTTCGTCTATCGTGGATTTTTTTGAGAGCAATGGCATCAGTCGGCGCCATATGGGCGTTACAGGTTCTCGACTTGTTGGGCTTGCAACTGACTCGTCTGACATTGATTTTGTTCTTTACGGGAGGCCGAGCTTTGAACGCGGGCGAGACGCTCTGCGCGACGCGGTAGAATCCGGATTGTTGCCCGAGATTGATACTGGTACGTGGCGGCGGATATTCCGAAAGCGCACTCCGGAACTGACGTTCGCAGAGTTCGTTCTGCATGAGAAAAGAAAATGGAACCGCGGGTCAATAAGGGCAACATACTTTGATCTGCTATTCGTAAGGGACTTTGATGAGATAGCCATTGAGCCTCGAGGAACGGATGATGGATTTGCGACTGTCCGCGCTACGGTGACCAATGCTACCTATGCATTTGACAGCCCTGCTATTTACGAAATAGAGCACGAGACCGTCAACAAGGTGCTCTCATACACCCACACCTACGCGGGCCAAGCAGATGAAGGTGAAGTGATCGAAGCGCGAGGAATCTGCAATGAAGCTGGACATACGCGCTTGATCGTCGGCACCTCGCGGGCGGCCCGAGGGGAATGGATCAAAAGCTGCACATTGCTATCGCACAGCGGGACACAACCAGGTTGAGATTCGTCTGCGGGTCGACTTGGCGAGAATACGATGTTATGCTCATTACAGTCCATTCAAATCGGGCGCCGTTAGCGCGTGGCATCCGAGCATACGGTGAGAAAAGCGTCTCTATACCCAATTGCGGCCAGGGGATTAGTATGTGCCCTCCGTATGTGACAAGTTGTGCACGCGTTAATAGATGTGAGAAGGGGCGGGCTCAGGCCGGTCGCGACTTGCGGTGAAGTAAGTGGAAGTGCGGATTAAATACGACAAAGGCACGCTGCTGATTAGTGGCGACGCGCGAGTCCCGAACTCCCACTGGGACGCGCGCTCAGGCGCGTACAGAGCACTGGCGTTGGACTATGCGGATATCACCGATTATCTCGAGAGCAGTCACATCAACTATGTAGATGAAGCGCTTGAGTTGCTCCCGGTCCCTCGCCTGCAGTTCCACGCCTCGTTGCGGGACTACCAAACAGACGCGTTGGACTCGTGGATCCAAGCGGGAAAGCGAGGCACGGTTGTCTTGCCGACCGGTGCTGGAAAAACCATTGTTGCCGTCGGAGCAATTGGCACGCTGCAAACGCCGTCCCTAGTCGTTGTTCCCACGCTCGATCTAGTGGAGCAGTGGCGTCGTGTGCTCGCGGCCGAATTTGCGATCGAGATAGGGACGTACGGGGGCGGGGAAAACGTGCTCAAACCGCTCACGGTATCGACGTACGACTCGGCATATTTGCGCGCCGCGGAGCTCGGCAATCGATTTGGGCTCGTCATATTCGACGAGGTCCATCACCTGCCCGCGCCGGGCTATCGGCACATCGCTGAAATGTTTCTGTCGAGAGCGCGGCTAGGACTTACGGCAACGTATGAACGTGAAGACGGACTGCACAGCGAGCTCCAACGTCTTATTGGCGGCAAGGTTTATGAGCTGACCGTGCAGGACCTTGCCGAGGAGCACCTTTCTGGCTACGACGTCGCGCATCTCTTTGTCGACTTGACGCCTGATGAAGCTGAGGAGTACGCGCGGATGTATGGTGCATATACTGGCTACCTCGCGCGCCGCAATATTCCGATGCGAGGGCCGGACGACTTCTCGCGGTTCATCATGCGAAGCGCGCGAGATCCAGAGGCGCGAAAGGCGCTTCTGGCTCGAAATCGGGCGTTGGATATCGCTTTGAACTCGCGAGCGAAGATCGAGGCGCTCAAAGAGCTCCTTCTTGAGCATCCTCTTGATCAGACGATCATCTTCACACAACACAATAAGCTCGTGGACCGCATTGCGCGTACGTTCTTAATTCCTGCAATCACGCACACGACGTCTAAGGACGAGCGCAGGGAGATCCTTGACAACTTTCACGATGGCGTGTACCGTGTGATAGTCACGTCCAAAGTGCTTGACGAGGGCGTGGACGTTCCCGACGCCGCGCAAGCAATCATACTGAGCGGAACCGGCAGCTCTCGAGAATTTATTCAGCGCCTCGGGCGCGTGCTGCGAAAGCGAGAGGGAAAGCGCGCGAGACTCACTGAAATCGTGACACGTGACACGACCGAAACAAAAATAAGTCGCCGTCGGAAGCGAAAATGGAGGAACGCAGAGCGTGCTGCCTAGCAATCTTCTCATCGCCCGTTCTCGCTCGGGAAAGATAAAACCGGTGTACGCGCCGCTCGAAGAGCGTTACCTGGAGTTGGCATCGCGTTTGATCGAAACCTATGAAGCACACGTGGGCAAACGCCAGGGCGAGCTAGTAAGGCACCGTCAGCAGTTCGAGGACGACGTCTTTGATTACCGACTGGTGAGAGGGTTAATCGCGGTGCTCGACCGATCAGCAGTCTTCGAACCGCGAAGCCATATTGCTCCCAAAAAAGCGCGCCGTGAAGTCTTCACTGAGGCAAATCGTTATGCGCTTGTCGAGACGAACGAAACGAAAAGAGAGGTGATCGCGCAGGCAGCCTCTCGACTCGGCATCTCACCATTGCAGCTCGAGGAGTCGCTCTGGAGCGATGCAGAGGACGAGTTGGTGCTTGAACGCTTTGCCCCTCCTGGTCCGCGCGAGCTAATCCAGCAGTACAACCTAAGCTTAACGCAGACGTTGCTGTTCAAGGCGGTCTCTCTTGAGTTTACTGCGGGGGGCAACTACCAGCGTATTTTCAGACGGCTAAAGTATCTGGGCCTCATGTACACCGTCGAGCAGGTCGGCGGCCTTTATCGAGTTTTCGTGGATGGCCCCGTCTCGCTCTTCAAGATGACCGAGCGGTACGGCACCTCGCTTGCGAAGCTGCTGCCATCAATCGTGGAAGCTCGTGAATGGCGCCTAAAGGCGCATATCCTTGGCGGGGAACGACAGGCACCTAAGCTGGTCGAACTGGAACTTGACAGTGACAAGGTAAAAGAGCTCCTTAAGGTGCCGGCTGCCGAGGAAACAAGAGAGCGCTTTGACAGCTCCGTTGAAGCGGCGTTTGCCCGATCGTTTAACGCGTTGAGGTTGGGCTGGACTCTGAAAAGAGAACCAGAGCTTTTGACTGCTGGACGGTATGTGTTTATCCCCGATTTCGGCTTTGAAAAGAACGGTGTGAAGGCGTACCTGGAAGTGGTCGGTTTTTGGACTGACGAATACCTTCAGAAGAAGCTCGGGAAGCTGCGGGAGCTCGACGTTGAGAACTTGCTCATTGCTGTTGATAGGACCCTCAGTTGTGCTAAGTTTAAGGAAGTGAAAGGCCTCGTCATCTTCTACGACAAGAAAGTGCCGCTTAAGCCGGTCGTCGACTACCTAAAGCAGTTAGAGGAAAAGACCATCATGCAGCAGGCCGAAACCATCGACAGCACACGGCTCGGACTCACAGGCGACGTAATCGACGTAGTGCAACTGGCCGACGAACAGTCCGTATCGGCAGGGGCCGTCACGCGGTGGCTGCAGGCCAATCCAGCAGCGCATTACCGTCTGATCGGCACACTTCTTATAAGTGAACAGAAGCTTGGCGTAATCGCAGAGAGACTGGAAGCGCTAGAAGGTGGCACACTGCCTGCTGCGCTCAGTGTAATCGAAGAAGAAGGCCTCTCATCTCCAGAGAAAGTGTTGGAAGCTCTCGGCTACGTTGTCGAATGGCGCGGCCTTGACCCAGACAGCGCCACAATTCGGAAGCAACCTAACGTGCCGCTGTAGGATCACCACGGAACAAGAAGACGTTGGTCCTGCGAGGCGTTGCTTACGCGCGGCACGCGGTGTCGAGACATCGAGTCTTGGTTTTTAACTGCAGCTTCGGGAGCCCGCACTTGCACCGTCCAACGATCGCAGCGTTAGCAGGCAATAAGAATGCGGTTTTACATCCGTCGTAGTACTGTGCACACCCCACAATGATTCCCTTCCTGCGCACGATGGTTAGAGAACCGTGGCAGCGAGGGCAGCTGAAGTCACTCGCTGCGAAGTGTTTGGAAATCACATCATCCATACTCTCGCAATGACGGTCAATGCACACGTCAACGCCAAGAAGCTTAAGCCTGAACTTTGGCAGCCCGCAGCTGCAAGTACTTTCGGCGAGTTCTGCTCCTGTGGGCAGTTTGTAAAGAGCTCCACAATCGCACGTTATTGCGCTTTCAGCGCGGTTCAACGAGCCGCCGCACTGCTTGCAGCGCCCGACGGATCTCGAGAGCACGTCTGAGACACCTTCGTTCGGCTTTGTGTTCTTCGTGCCCGTGGCGTCGTAGGGGGTCTTGAGCGGCGTCTCCAACGCTCCTGCTCGATGTGTCTCTCCAAGCACTCCTGGAGATATCGAAAAGCGTCGGACTTCCGCCTCATCTCTTGTCCCATTGCCGGGAGTTACTGGTTCTCTGCTCGCGTCACTGGTAACTACTCTTAGTTCGCTTGGAAGCCCCGCTATCACTATTTCTTTCTCTCTGATTTGCGGAGCTTCGACGCAGTCGAGATGGTCGACTCGCACTTGATATGTGACTCGTTCGTTTTGAGAACCATAGGTGCCGATAGGAATTGATTTGGCATATCCATTCGCCAGATAGAAGCTATCGCGAAGCATCTTGAGCCCATTGGCAAACACGGTTACCGACACACGTGCGCCTCCGCGAGCGTTTGTTAGAGTTGCGTGACACATTAGGCCTTGTCCAAATGCTATGGAATCAGGCAACTGCATGTCAATCACGATTTCGGGCAGCTTGTTTATTGACTGTGCGATCCGCGTGCCGGCAACGAGTTTTGAAAGCATAGCTGGGGTGATGTCAAACGGCGACCTGATCCCCTGCGTGTAGAGCTGAGTCGCCTGTTTTATGCCCACTCCGTCCAGCTGAAGCAACGGGCAAAGCTGCTCTGGCGCTCCGTATTCAAGTCTTAGAGCGAGAATTCTCGCGCGCAAGACGGTTTCCGGTGCGTTGAAACGGAGGAGGAACGCTTGTAGTGCCGATAGAAGCCGAAGCGCGTTTTGTCGGATGAGCCACGCATCGCTGCGCAGCGCTTCTGGGACCTCTCCGCGCTCAATGTATACCTTCAATATCGCATGTACTTTCGACTTTGGCCCTTTATAGTGCGCTTGCGCGCCCTTTACCGCTGACAGTTCATTGCGCCTAACGACCACGCCGGTGAACTCTTCAGCCGAAGCAACGGCGTCGAGCAGTTCCTCGTCTGAAGGCCCTTCTCTCAATTGTTTGAATCCGCGAGCAGTGTCGAGGCGAAGATAATACTTCGAGGCAAGCGTGCCGAGATCGGTCGGAAGTAGATTATCCTGTGCCTCGACCGCGAAGCCTTTTTCGATGAGGGCGTTCACGTGATCGTCCAACAAAACACTTGATTCCGGGTGTTGCACGTAGTAGAACGTCCCGCTAAACCATTGTTGTGCATCCTCGCGGCTCTTGATGGTGCCCATGCTGATTTCGGCGTTCAAATGCTCACTGAGCGTTGTGTGCAACTGCGAGCGTATGGGTGGCCCCTCCCGCAACATCTGCACGAAGTCGTCCGCACGGTCGCGTGGAGCGATAATCCACCCGAATCCACGTTCGTCATACTGGGGCCTTCCAGCCCTACCGAGCATTTGGAGCAGATCCAATGAGCTTGTTTCCTCATCGATGGCTTCATTCGCGATGTCGCGAATAACGACAACACGTGCAGGTAGGTTCACGCCCCAGGCGAGCGTCGACGTAGAGACTAGTATCTTGATGTGTCCGGCTTTGAAAGCCCCCTCAACAAGGTCCCTGTCTTGCTTCACAAGACCCGCGTGGTGAAAACCGATGCCGTTGCGCACGGCGTCTCCGAGGGATTTGTTCTTGATTCGTGCTGCCACTTGTTCGGACTCTTGTGTTGCAAGTTTCGCTTTTTTTGTGGCGAAGATTTCGACGAGCTTTGACGCTGCCTGGGTCGTGTCGGACCGCGTTGCTACGAAAATGAGGGCTTGACCGCCGGCGAGGTGTGGCTCGATCAGTGAGACGGCCTTGTAAAGTCTAATGTACTTGTCTACGAACTTGTTCTTGCCAGGATTGTATCCAAAAACGTCGGCTTTGAGTGGAACTGGGCGGTACGAATCGTCAAAGGCAAAGGTTCGCTCTTCCGTGGCTCCTATCCATTGAGCGACCTCGCGAACGTTCGGCATCGTCGCGCTGAGTGCTACGATCCGGACCTTGTTGTCCCTGATGCGCTTCATCCGCGTAATCAGAGCCTCAAGCACGCCGCCGCGCCCATCAGAATCGAGCAAATGCACCTCATCGATGATAATAACCGAGACGTCTCTTACGAACTTGTGTGTCGTGCTGAACTTTCTGCTCGAAGAATCCCATTTCTCCGGCGTCGAGATGATGATGTGTGCGCTGCGGGCTTTTGCTGGGTCCAGCTCGCGTTCGCCAGAAACGACGTAGACCCCAAATCCCATTGGCTCAAACAGTCTTTGCCACTCGCCTTCCTTCTCGTTCGTCAGCGCCCGCAGCGGGGCGAGGTAGAGGATTTTGCCGCTTTGCGGCTTTGAAAGCTCCCGAACCATCGCAAGCTCAGCAAGGACGGTCTTTCCGGATGCGGTCGGCGCTGCAACGACAACATCTTCATCCGATGCGAGGAGACTTGGCAGTACGCGCGACTGCATTTCATTGAAAAATGTGAAGGGAAAGAGAGGCGCAAACTGACCGCTAATTGAATCTACAACTGAGTGCATCCTCTGGCCCTGCCCGATAATAATAGGATTCTCCGCCGAATGTTATTTTAAGCTATGTATTAGGGGGAAAAAGTAATATCGCGTCATCAGCAATGGGAAATGACAGGAATGGTGTGCGAAGATGGCGTTTGACATAAAAGGCGACAAAGTGGTGCTTTCTAGGGGTTCCTTTGCGGAGGAGGACTTCAGCTACTATGGTCGGTTGAAAGGCGACGGCCTCGAGCTGTCACTCGTCGAAGCTGCCTTCTTGATAGAACGGGATCGGCTTGAGCTGGGGGTCTCGCTCAAAGAGTTTATGAAAAGAGCTTCGGGCAAGCAACCGTACTTTGACCTCAAATATGTGGTCTACAAGGACCTTCGCGAACGTGGTTACTACGTGCAACCAAGCGTGACGGACTTCCGGCTCTATCCGCGCGGAGGACGGCCAGGCGAGGGTGCGGCTTCTGCTTATGTCTACGTGCTTTCAGAACGTATTCCCGTTCCCTTTGCTGACCTCGTGCAAAAGGTCAAACTCACTCAAAACGTGCGGAAAAAGATGCTGCTTGCCGTCGTTGATGGGGAAAGCGATCTGACCTTCTACGAAGCTAAAAACGCGCGCATGCGGGGCATGATGGCGCCTTTAACGGTGGATCTCTCTGAGGCCGACGCCACCCTTCTTGACGACCGAGTCGTTATCTGGGATCAGCAACACGCCGTGCAGCTCTACGCAGCTGGCTTTTACGGAAAGCTCGTTGATGGGAAATTGCTCCAGCTCTCGCTTCTTGAGTGCGCGTACCTCATGCGACTCGGGTTGCCAGTTGAGGACGGGGCGACGAACAAGCGCTTCACCGCTCGGCAATTCACGCGCAAGGCGAAGGCCCTCGAACCAGAATTCGTGAGGAAGCTTGACGTATACACGGATCTTCGCGATCACGGTTTGGTCGTGAAAACAGGTTTCAAGTTTGGCAGCCATTTTAGGGCATATGAGCAAGTCAGCGACGTACGCGCGATACCGCACTCGAAGTACCTTGTGCACGCACTTCCGGAGGACTACGTAGTGATGCTTCCGGAGATGTCACGCGCCGTGCGTCTCGCACATGGCGTGCGCAAACGAATGATCTTTGCGTATGGTGGAAAAAACGGTCTCGAGTACCTTGACATTGGGCGTGCAAAACCGTAACCCGCCGGCACGTTGGCACGCGACGTCGCGACACGCCTAACGAGCAAGCACGTTGCAGCGCCCTGAGGTCTTCGCTACTATGCGGTGTCTTTATAATTGCTCGTGACTATCACTAGCCGAAATACGTATCCGAACAGGGTTGACAACGATGCCAAGCGATGAATTTCTCGTCACACCGTGGGAAGTAGAAGGCAACGTCGACTATAACAAGCTGACGGCGCTCTTTGGCACGCAGCCCATTGACGACGCGATCTTGGCGCGATTCAAGAGGCTTACCGGCTCAATCCCGCCTATGTTGCGAAGGCAGGTATTCTTCTCGCACCGAGACTTTAACTGGATACTGGATCGGTACGAAGCGGGTGAAAAGTTCGTTCTGTACACCGGGCGCGGGCCTTCAGGGCACACGCATCTTGGTCATCTGATGCCGTGGATCTTCACGAAATACCTGCAAGACGCGTTTGACGCAGATCTGTACTTTCAGATGACCGACGATGAAAAATTCTTACAAAAGGACGAGCTAAGTGCTAGCGCGACGCGCGGTTTTTCGTATGACAATGCCCTTGATCTAATAGCGCTCGGCTTTGATCCAGAGAAGACTCGGATATTCCTCGACACGGAGTACGCACGAACCCTTTATCCAATTGCGCTAGAAGTGGCAAAGCGGGTGACATTTTCGGCAGCTCGTGCGGTCTTCGGATTCGACAGCAGCACCAACATCGGAATGGTCTTTTTCACGAGTATGCAATCGGCGCCAGCATTTCTTCCCTCGATATTGTCCGGGCGAAACGTTCCGGTGTTGATCCCGTGTGCGATCGACCAAGATCCACATTTTCGTATAACTCGTGATGTAGCTCCCAAAATGGGGTACTACAAGCCCGCACTAATCCACAGCCGCTTTTTCCCGAGCCTCTTAGGACTCGACAAAATGTCTGCATCGATTCCTGAAACGAGCATCTTCACCACAGATAGTCCAGAGCAGGCGCGCACGAAAATTGCCAACGCCTTTACAGGAGGGCGAACGACGGCGCAAGAACAGAGGGCTCTAGGTGGGGTGCCTGATATTTGTGCGGTGTACCAGTACTCATTCTACCTCTTTGAGCAGGACGATAAGCGGGCCGTTGAGCTGCGAGAAGAGTGTTTGCGCGGCGCGCGCGCTTGTGGCGAGTGTAAGAATGAGCTTGCTGACAAGGTCGTGCAATTCCTGAAACATCACCAGGCCGCACGCGAGCAAGCGCAAGACCGAATAGAGGATTTTATCATCCGCGACTGTCAAGAATGACTTGATCAAGGAACCCCTCCTCTAAACACCGTGCGGTGAGGATCGATTATTCTCAAAGGGTTCTGAGTTTAGCGTCTGCTGACGCAAGCGCATATAGGTCTGTTGATTCGGAGGTTTCAAAGCGTCATCACGGATCTCGCGTTGTTCTGACGCGACGCGCACATTCGAAAGATTGCCGACCTCAGCAACATTTATAGGTCGGACCGGAACCGAGCGCGCTTTCCTGAGAAAATGCGAGAAGATCGTATACGGTTCCCCATCGTCTTTCAGGACGTCAGTTGGCTTGTGGAGCAGCGTGTCGGAACAGCAGCGAAACGCGACATCTTTGTTTTGGCACGCTTTCGCGATCGGGCGTCTCGCGTTCTGCTGAAAGGGGTATAATCTTTGTTTATGAAAACAGCCTCGATATCCTCCTCAGCGAGAAGGCGATCCGCAATCGTCTCTGGGCGTCCACGAAAAACGGATAATCGGCCACGTGCCGCCGTCACTTGGTGGGCGAGGTCCTCGAGTGATTCGATCATGAACTGGAACGCATTCGGACTGAAGTACGGGTTTCGCGCTCCTTGTCTCGGGTCAAAGATAAACAACGGCACCACCGTTTTAGAGGCCTGAGACGCTTCAATCAGCCCAGTGTTGTCGCTTATGCGTAAGTCTCTCCTGAACAAGAAAATGGATTTTCCATAATCTGCCATTAGCCATCCTCCGCAAGGCCCTACATGTGTCGTGTCGTGGTGGGTGGCAACAAGCCGGTGAATCCAAGGCCGCGCTGAGGCTCAGCCAGAGAGACTCGCTGCGCGATAACACCGTCATTTTGGCTTGCATATGGTTTGTGTCGACAGGTAACAATAAATAATAATCGTGTGTAGGTGAGTAGCAATACGCGTATTTTACCCCTTATAACGTCAGAGATTCGTATGGTGCAACTATCTAAGAATGACTGGACACTTTTTCGTGCCCTTAAGCGCGCAAAGCGAGCGACCATTGAAGCCCTGTCAAAAGACGCGAGCTTGAAAACCGAGGCAGTCCTTCAATCAGCGTACCTTCTTCAAACAGAGGGGCTAGCGGAGGTAAAGGAAACCATTGAAACTGTCTACGAACTCACCGCTGAGGGCGTAACCTACGCTGACAAGGGGCTTCCAGAACGGCAGGTTCACGACTACTTGCTCATAAATGGGCCAACTCTGCTGACGGACCTCAAGAGCATCTTTCCAGCCGTGTCGATCGCTATTGGCTGGCTCAAGCGTCGCGGGTGGGCCATCATCGAGACCGCGAATGGCGACTCCGTACTCTCACCTCGGGCGGCAGACGAACTGCCTGAGGAGCGCATACTTCAGGACGTCAAGGTCGGGATCCAATTCACCTTGAATGATGTCTCGGTTGAGCGACAAGTAGCAGAACCGACTCTCAAAGAGCTCGAAAAGCGCAATGTCGTTCGCGCACAGCAGATTGTAGCGCGTGAGGTCGTTTTGACCCAAGCGGGCGACGAAACGCCACTGCGTGCATCACCCGCGGCCGACTATGATATTGCTGATCTTACGTCTGAACTCATCAGAACTGGGGCGTGGCGAGGACGATTGAAGCCCTACGACGTAAGTGCCGCTACCCTCCCGCTTTATCCTGGAAAAGCACATCCGCTGCGACGCCTTATTGATGAAATGCGCGAAATCTTCATTTCGATGGGATTTACCGAGTTCAGGGGGCCGATCGTCGAAAGTGAATTCCACAATTTCGACGTTCTGTTCGTGCCGCAAGACCATCCCGCACGCGATGAACAAGACACGTTCTACCTCAGTCGTCCAGCGGCGCTGGAACTGCCAACGGACTTAGCAGAGCGCGTGGCAGCAGCACACAAGTTCGGTTGCGAGGGTTCTGTGGGGTGGGGGGGCGAGTTTGACCTCGAGCGATCGCGCAGAGCGGTCTTACGAACCCACACGACCGGGTCTGCATTTCGTTATCTGGTACGCCATCCGCAGCCCCCGACAATGATTTTCGGAATCGACCGCGTGTTCCGACGAGAAAGCATGGACTCAACGCATCTGCCGCAGTTTCACCAATGCGAGGGGACAATTCACGGTGAAGACCTTAGCCTGGCCGACCTGATCAGCGTGCTTAAGGCGGTCTTTGAGCGGCTCGGATTCGATCGCGTTCGATTTAGACCCGGCTATTTTCCTTTCACCGAACCGAGCCTTGAGGGCGATGTCTTTGTGGACGGCAGCTGGCTTGAGCTGGTAGGTGCCGGCGTCTTTCGGCCTGAGGTGACTCAACCATTAGGGCTCAAAAGCGTTTTGGGATTCAGCATTGGTATTGAAAGGATTGCTATGCTCAAAATGGGGCTGGCCGACATTAGAAAGCTCTATATGAGTGACGTCGCTTGGCTGCGCGATACGCCAAGCGTGCTGCGTTGAGGTGTCCAAATGCCAGTTGTTACCCTTAATCGTGCGGAGCTTGAGGAGATGGTTGGCGCCGACGTTCACACGATCGTTGAGTTGCTTCCGCGCCTCGGGGCAGATGTTGAGTGCGTCGACGACGAGATACAGGTCGAGTTTTTCCCAAACAGGCCTGATTTGTTTAGTGTTGAAGGGGCGGCCCGAGCGATAAAAGGGATGATGGGGCTAGAAAGGGGTCTTCCCACGTATGCGACCTCACCATCGGGCATCGAGATCGGGGTCGACCCATCGGTAAACGCGGTGCGTCCACACGTGGTTTGCGCCGTTGTGAGAGGAATTACGATCGATGAAAGGACGATTAAGTCTTTGATCGATCTACAGGAAGACCTGCATTGGGGGCTCGGGCGGGACCGCAGAAAGGCTTCCATAGGAATTCACGATCTCTCTCGCGTCTCCCCGCCGTTCAGGTACACTCTTGGTGAAGTCGCGTTTATACCACTCGATTTTTCCGAACCGATGACCCCCGCGGAGATTCTGCGCGTCCATCCGAAGGGAAAGGAATATGCACACATCGTTGGCGATCACCACCCCTTAATCTTAGACGCAAACGATCACGTTCTCTCGTTCCCGCCAATTATTAACGGTGAGCTCACCCGCGTTACCGATAAGACGACCGATCTCTTCATTGACGTGACGGGTATTGAGCTGAAAGCTATTCAAGACTGCCTTCATATACTTGTCGCAGCGCTCCATGACCGAGGAGCGTCGATCGAGACGGTTGACGTCGTTTATGGAGGTGGCGATCGCGTGCTGCATACTCCCAACATGGGCATCTCGACATTAGTCGTCAAAAATAGCGACGTAATGCGGCGTATTGGCGCCGAGATCGCGGACGAGGCGATCACTACCTCACTTCAAAAAATGCGGATGGACGCTGAGGCGCATGCAGGCGAGATTACGGTGTCCGTTCCGTGCTACCGGACTGACATCATGCATCCAGTTGACATCATAGAAGACATTGCTATCGGTTTTGGTTACGAAAACCTTCCGCCTTCGTTTCCGAAGCTTGGAACTATCGGCAGCAAGCTGGAAGAAGAGCAGCGTTCAACCGTCGTTGGGGGCGTGCTACAGGGGCTGGGATTCCTTGAGGTGATCACGCTTATGTTGGCGTCCGATCCCAACGAAGCGGTCATTATTGAGAATCCGCTCCTTGAGGAGCACATTAGCTTGCGAACGAGTTTGTTGCCTGGCTTGATAGACACGTTGGCCCTCAACCAGCACCGAGAGTACCCACAAATGGTGTTTGAGGTGGGTGACGTGGTCCGCCTTGTCGCCGAAGCGGCTGAAGAACGTCGCCTTTGTGCGGGCGTCATCGCATCCAGCTCAGCCAATTTCACGGAAATAAAACAGGTCGTAAATGCGGTCTTGCGGGAGCTCGACCGTCCGTTTGAGGTCACCGAATCTGGCGACCCATCATTCATTGAGGGAAGGCGTGCGACGATTATCGTCAATGGACAGGCCGTAGGAACTTTTGGGGAGATCGACCCGGATATTTTGGTTCAGCACAAACTGATTTATCCTGTAGCGGCTTTCGAGTTCCGCCTCTAACGCTTGCTAGATCGACGGGGCGTCCGGCGCCTTGCGAAACTAGGTGTGGCGAATTGGCAAACGAGTACGGGTTGGCCGCTGTTCGATGCTGCTAGCACTCGAGCTTAGCATAGAATTAGCTTGTCGCCACCCTTTTCAAGCGTGTGCCCAGTTGTGACGAGTTCAGCTGGCGTTCGTGACGAGTTGCGCGCTAGGGAGGCCAAAATCTAAATGCGAGCGAACGATTGCATCTATAAGGGGGGTGCTATCCAGACCGTTTGTGCATTTCATCGTTGGCGTCGACTAAATGTCGCATGAGCATGGGTGAAAGCGCAAAAGCGGACCCGGAGGGATTTGAACCCTCGACCGCCGGCTTAGGAGGCCGGTGCCCTATCCTGACTAGGCTACGAGTCCTAATGTGGGGGTTTCGATGCCGCGTGTTAAGCTTATGGGGTAGGGCAGATTCGAACTGCCGTCCAAGCGTCCCAAACGCTCGAGGATGGACCAAGCTACCCTACTACCCCGATGGCAACTGGTATGGGACTTCTGACAATAAAAAGTTGCCTAGAACAGGGGCAGAGCTTGACAAGCCAAGAGACAGCTTTTGCTTGCGTCGATATTGGGGCGGACCGAAAACGTGGTGGCTCGTTCCATCGAGGACCTAGGCGGGCACACCCGGCGTTTTCCACTGCTAGGTCATCTAGCCAATCTGGTTCACAAGTGCGTTTTGTCTTAGGTTCGCACGCCTGATGGAAGCGACCCAGCGAATTCACTTGATTGATTCAACTCGGCGAACTTGAGGCCCTGCGTAAATCGGTAACTCCCTTCCGAAGAGCGGTAAGCCCTGCTTCTAGCCGACGTTGATCGCTAGTCGAACAGCACGACCTCTACCTGTTGACCTTCGTCGTACCCTGCGACGTTTTCTGGAATGATAACGAATCCGTCTGCTTTAGCCATAGAGCTGAGTATGCCTGATGTAGGAAGTATGCCTGATTTAGAAACCATAATGGGTTCGACGCGTCCGTTCCTGATAGCCACTCGCGCATACGTTCGCGAGCCGGGCTTTCCCACGATCTTACGCGCCAATACGCCGGTCACCGTGCGCTCAAATGTATGTTCGAAGTGAGCGAAACGATGGACCGCTGGCTTGATAAATGCGTATGAAGCGACGATGCAGGCGACCGGAAATCCAGGCAGACACGCGACGGGGGTATCCTCCACAAGCCCAAGCGCAGTAGGCTTTGCAGGGCTGATCGCAATCCCGTGTACCAGAAGCTTGCCAAGCTTACGCACCGCCTCTGGCACGAGGTCTCGAATGCCAACTGAGGTCCCCCCAGTCGTAAGTATCAGGTCGGCATCGATGTCCCGCAACAACGCGGCTTCAATGAGCTCTCGCGCGTCGGTAACGATGTTTCGATAGCGGTAACGAGCCCCCCATTGTTCTACTAGGAGCGCGGTAATAAGACCATTTGTTTCGACCACTTCCCCTTCTGAAGGCTCTTTTTCAACGAGCTCCTCTCCGGTCGGTATGATTGCGACATCTGGTCGCCGGTAGACGGTAACGTCGCGAACCTCGAGGGAGGCGAGCAGACCGATGTCCGCAGGTCGCAGTTGATGGCCGGTTTCAACAACGATATCACCGCGGCCAATGTCCTCCCCTTTGAGGCCGACATTTTCGAACTGATGTACTTGCGCTCTAACCTCAACGACGTCGCCGAGACGTTCTACGTCCTCCACCATCACGACGCTGTCGGCCTGGTCGGGTATTTTGGATCCGGTGTGAACCCGCGAGGCCACGCCGCGCCTCACTGAGTCGCCAACTCTAAGAACGACTGGTGAATGTTCGTTCGCTCCCAACGTGTCGTCGGCGACGACGGCGTAGCCATCCATTGCGGCGCGTCGATAGTTGGGTTCATCCCTTTGTGCGATGATCTGATGCGCTACCACCCTTCCTCGCGCCTCTCGTATTGGCGTGACCTCGGTCTCTTCGATCGGCACAATGGTGGTGAGGAACGTATCCAGCGCTGCTTCGAACGGAGTTCGTGTGTTGAATTTCATCGTTATGGTTAAGTGTGCACATGGACTATTATAGCTTACCAGCATGAGAATCAGACCACGATTCAAACTGTGGTTCGTCGGCGAAGATGGGGAACTCGTGTTTGGCCTCGGCACGATGCGGCTCCTTGTCGAAATAGATAGGCTTGGATCTGTAAGCGCCGCGGCGCGTGAGCTGGGGATGTCGTATCGCTACGCTCTGGAACGCATAAAAGTCGTAGAAAAACGGCTCGGTCGGACTCTCGTTGAGAGGACGCGAGGCGGAAAAAAGGGGGGCGGAGCGAAGCTGACTGCGTTCGGTTATGAGCTTCTCGGAGATTATCAAGGCATGGAAGGCTCACTGAACCAACTTACCAAATGGTACGTCGACCTCTCTGATTGATGTTCGCGCTCGTTAGCCGCCCGAAACAGGCGGGAAGATAGCAACTTCATCGCCATCCGACAGAATCGTGGCGAGCGCTTCCATTTCATGTATATTCTTGCTATTTACGAGGATCGTGATATATGAGCGAACCTCACCGTCGTCGTCACAGAGCACGGACCGCAATGCCGGGTGTTCTGCCTGAAGTGCCACGAGCACATCGCGTATTGTGCCTGCCTCTACAGCTAAGTGGGGCTGTCCCACGATTTCACGCAAATTTGCGAATAAACGGACGTTCACAAGTCCCATCAGTAACCTACTCGCTTTAGTGGACTATAAAGACTTTCTGTCGTCTTGGTAAGAAGATACATATATATGGCTAAGGTTATATAAAATAATACAAGCATTAGATCGTTGCCTGCGGCTTAATATCGCGGTATTTCACTCAAGCAGAATGCGAAAGACACTTTGCCTCGTCCCCCGTTGGGGGGAGCCCGCATTTTCACAAGCACCCAGTGGCTCAGGGATTTTTGTCGCTGTGAGGGGGCTAAGTAGTATTATGAATACCGTGAAGCGCACTCAATCGCAGCGAGGGGTTCCATAAAATCAACGGTATGGTATTCGGTAGTTCATGTTGATCGCTAGGTTTGTTCCGAAGAACTGTGTAGCGTGTAAGACGTGCGAGCTCGCGTGCGCCCTGCGGCACAGCCAGTCAGGCGATATTAACACTGCCATGTATGAGCACCCTCGCCCGATCTCGAGGCTTGCCGTCGGATACAAGGACGGCAAGTTACATCTCACACGATGTCTGCACTGCAAGCGGCCGAAGTGCATCGACGTGTGTGAAGCGGGTGCGATCGTAAAAAGTGAAGCTGGCGTGGTGACGATTGACGACGAACGCTGCACCGGCTGTTTCGCCTGCATTGATGCGTGCCCGTTTGGGGCGGTATTGACGCGCGATGGCAAAGCGGTTAAGTGCGATCTATGCGACGGCGCAGCGGAGTTGTCGTGCGTTCTTGCGTGTAAGTGTGGTGCATTGGTATATGGACAAGAGACGTAACAAAGAAAATCCAAAAGCGGTAACTGTGGACCCCGCGGCGCTCGAGATGCTGCCACGTGCAGAGCGGGCCAATATGCAAACGATGTGGGACAGGGCTGAATCCATGCAGCCTCAGTGTGGCTTCGGTGAGTCCGGTCTGTGCTGTCGGATCTGCTTGCAGGGACCTTGCCGGATCAATCCTTTCGGAAAAGAGCCACAAAGAGGAGTCTGCGGGGCGAAAGATTACACAATTGTCGCGCGTAATCTGATCCGGATGATGGCAGGGGGCTGTGCAGCCCACTCTGACCACGGACGGCACTTGGCGTCTGCGCTTAAAGGGGTCGGCGAGGGTCAGGCACCCGACTACCGAGTAAAAGATGAGGCGAAACTGCGCGCACTTGCCGCAAAGCTCGGTCTGGAGAACGAGAAGAGCGTAAGTGAACTTGCGGTGGCGGTGGCGAATGCCGCTTTGGAGGATTTTTCACGGAACGATGACCAGGCGTGTAGCTGGCTCAAGATCATGCTCCCCCCAAAAAGGCTGGAACTCCTTGAGCGAAATGACGTAATCGCGACCAACATTGATAGAGGGATTACGGAAGTGATGCACAGAACGCACATGGGGTGCGACGCTGATCCGGTGCCGTTAATATTCGGGGGGATCAAGTGCTCACTCGGCGATGTCACGGGCGAAAACATAAGCTCAAACATCTCAGATGTCTTGTTTGGCGCACCGCAGATGGTGGTCTCAGAGGCTAATCTTGGAGCGTTAAAGCAGGACCACGTGAACGTCTGTGTGCACGGGCACAATCCCATACTGAGCGAAGTCATCTGCGACGCTGCTGACGAGCTGCAAGGCGAGGCCATAGCCGCTGGTGCGAAGGGGATTAATATCGTCGGCATTTGTTGCACTGGTAACGAACTGTTGATGCGCAGAGGTATTCCGCTCGTCACGAATTTCGCGAGTCAAGAATTGGCGATAATGACGGGCGTCGTCGACGTGATGGTCATCGATTATCAATGTATTGCGCCATCGGTGGGATTCTGGACGCAGTGTTTCCACACAAAGTTGATATCAACGATGCCGATTACCCGCATCCCTGGCGATACACACATCGAATTCAACGAAGCGGCGGCGCGCGAAGGCGCCCAAGAGATCGTGCGCGTCGCAATTGAGGCATACAATAACAGAGATCCAACCAAAATATTCATTCCTGACATTTCGAGCAAGGTCGTTGCAGGCTTCAGTCTCGAGTACATAAAATCGTTACTGAGTAGCTTCAACGAAAACGAACCGCTTGCGCATCTGGCCGAAAAGATTCGCAGCGGAGATGTCCAAGGCATCGCACTTATCGCGGGGTGCAACAATCCCACGAAAGCTGAACACGACCTCGGTCATTTAACTATCGCCAAAGAACTGGTCAAAAATAATATACTGACGCTTGTGACCGGTTGTGCGGCCCAATCTCTCGCGAAGCACGGCTTGTTGACGCCAGAAGCAGTTGACGAGTACGCCGGCGAATCCCTCAAGGCGTTCCTCAAAGACGTCGGGGAAAAGACCATTGGCGAATCGTTACCGCTCGTCCTTCATATGGGGTCCTGCGTGGACAACTCGCGCGTGGAAAACCTCGTCAGCGAACTCGCGCAGGTGATGGGCGTCGACATAGAGGACCTCCCCATCGTCGCGAGCGCGCCTGAAGCCATGAGCGAAAAGGCGGTGGCGATCGGGACGTGGTGCGTGGCAACGGGATGGCCCACGCACGTCGGGGTTTACCCCTTCATCAAAGGGAGTCCCCTTGCGGATGAAGTCGCTCAGGCGACGGCACACGACGTCTACGGCGGTCACTTTATATTTGAGCCCGATCCTACGGCCGCAGCGAAGACGCTGGTAAACACCGTCCAGTACCGCAGATGGAAGATGAACGCCCACAGCGAACTAGATGGCGGGGTCACGTACTGGAACGGATCCACGCCGTCGGTGGAGGTACCCGCGCTCTCGAATGAGGATCTCTACAAAAAGGCGATTGACGGGGCCATCATCGCAACGGGGTATGCAGACCAGCTGCTGAACAAGGCGATACGTCAGCACGGTCGCGATAAGGAGATAGGATACCCGAGCACGGGGTATTATCTTCCTTGTATCACCGCGTGGACAGGAGAACGAGTAACGAAACTCGCACAGCTGCCGCGGCTCCTCGGAGAGGTACGAGGGAAGATACGAGAGGAGTACACGTTTGACAACGCGGTGGCTTCGGGTGAAGCGACGATGATCGCTGCAGAGATCGTTGAAGCCCTCAAGTACATCGACAATCCTGACCCATACGCGGCCACTCCGTACACAGGGTTCGTCGCTGACGAGGTGCTGCGAAAGTTGGGGATCTCGTTCGTCGATGACACCATACCGGGAGTCCTCGTGCTGGTGGGGAAGGCGAGAGACCCAAAACTGCTTGCGAAGATCATCAGAGATTGTCAAAGTAAGGGCATGTTAGTGATTCCTACCTTTGATACCATACAGCAGATTAGCGAGGCCGGCATTGAGATCGGCGAGCACAAGGGGCTTGACCGGCTACTGTTTTGCGTAGGCGAATTCACGCAGGCAATTCACGCGTTGAGCTTTGCGATCCGCGCCGCGCTGACCTTCGGGAACGTCAAGCCAGGCGATAGGAAAGGTCTTTCCGATTACCTTGCAAAAAGGCCGAAAGTCGTCGTTGTCCAGTTAGGCCCTATTGATGACATTAAGGCAGCGATTGAGTTCGCCGTGCTGTTCAATGGTTCACCCACGATCACCGATCAAGACGTGGAGGAAGTGCCAGGCAAATATGAGGTGGAGAAGGATTACAATCAGATCGTCGCCCACGCGATAGAGATACGGAACATGAAGGTCACGTTTGGCGAAGTTTCGTTGCCGGTCGCCTTTGGGCTAGCGTTCGAGGGTGAAACGGTGCGTAAGCCGCAGACCTACATCGAGTGCGGGGGCCCGACAAAGACAAAGGTCTTTGAGCTTGTCAAGATTCGCGATGCTGATGCTGTTAAGGACGGTCAAATCACGCTCATCGGCAAGGACGTTGATGAGATGGAAGAAGGGAGCGTGTCCGCGCTGGGGATTCTCGTTGAAGTGTATGGAAAGCACATGAAAAGCGAGTTTGAGCCCGTCGTCGAGCGGCGCATCCATCAGTTCATCAACTATGCGGAAGGCGCGTGGCATACAGGTCAGCGAAACTTGATCTGGGTGCGACTGAGCAAGAATAGTGTGGCCAATGGATTACGATTCAAGCACTTCGGTGACATCCTTTATCATAAGATGAAGGAAGAGTTCGGGGAAATTATCAGCCGGATACAAGTCACGATCGTGACCGACGAGAAGGAAGTGGAGAAGCACCTGCCAGAGGCTATGGAGGCTTACACAGAGCGGGATCGGCGGATTGCAGGGCTGACGGACGAGAGCGTCGACGCGTTCTACTCGTGCACGTTGTGTCAGAGCTTCGCCCCGAGCCACGTATGCATCATTTCTCCGGAACGCCTTGGGCTGTGTGGCGCACTGAACTGGCTAGATGCGGCTGCGGGGTACAGCATCGATCCAAACGGGCCAAACAGGCCGGTTGAGAAGGGCGCTACGATTGATGAGCAGAAAGGCCAGTGGTCAAACGTGAACCAAGCGGTCCGCGAGCTCACCCACGGCCACATCGAGCGGATGAATCAGTACACTATGATGGAGGACCCGCAGACGTCGTGTGGATGCTTCGAGTGTATCGTGGCGATTAACAGTGATCTGCAGGGGGTGATCGTCGTCAACCGCGAGTACACGGGAATGACCCCGATCGGCATGAAGTTCTCAACGCTCGCCGGGTCTGTCGGTGGGGGCAATCAAACGCCCGGATTCATTGGCGTCGGCAGGCAGTTCATTACGAGTAAGAAGTTTATCCGTGCGGATGGGGGGCTGGCGCGCGTTGTTTGGATGCCGAAAGACCTGAAAGCGGCGCTACGGGAAGATCTGCAAGAGAGGGCAAAGGAACTAGGCTTGCCGGATCTGGTGGACAAGATCGCCGACGAAACTATTACGACGGATGCGGATGAACTAGCGGAGTACTTGGCGAAGGTCGATCACCCGGCGCTACGCATGTCGCCGATGGGCATGTTCTAAACGCGCCGTCGTGAGAAGCTCAGGGGTTACGGATGGTAGCAATTCCAAAGGAAAGTTGGAGTGGAAAGATAAAGGAGATCGCATTCGGGGCAACTGATGACGAAGGCGGAACGAGGGATAGAAAACTCCTTTTAGGCGGAGAGACGACTCTTCCGTTTTTGGCGTTCGAGGGCAAGGTTTCGCGACCGGCGATCGGAATGGAGGTCATCGATCACGTCGGCGATGACTACCCCCACATCATCATCGATGAAATCGGCGACGTCGTCAAGGATCCCGTTGCATGGGCGCGTGCGTGCGTTGATGTCCATGGAGCAGACTTCATCTGTCTGAAGCTGCTGAGCACGAATCCAGAGGAAGCAAACGTCAGCGCTGAAGAGGCGGCCTCCCTGGTGTCGACCGTGCTCGCGCAGGTGAAGGCGCCGCTCGTAATACAGGGAAGTGGCGACTATGACAAGGACGCCCGCGTCATGGAGCTCTGCGGCGACGCCGCCAAGGGAGAACGGTGTTTGCTCGCCCGCGCCGAACAGGACAGTTACAAATCGATTGCCGTGGCGGCGACCGCCAACGGCCACGATGTCGTCGCGTTCTCAAACATCGACGTGAATATCGCCAAGCAGCTCAACATCATGCTCACCGAGTTTGGCGTGCCAGTCGATCATATCGTCAGTGACCCGCTCATGGCGGGAGTTGGTTTTGGGATGGAATACGCTTACTCTGCCATGGAACGGGTTAAACTCGCCGGTCTCGTGGGAGATAAAATGCTCCAATCTCCGATGATCGCCGATATAAGTGTGGCGTGGAGCGCGAAGGAAGCCTATCGCGTGGACGCTAAGCTGGGCGACGAGAGGGAAAGGGCGATCTTTTGGGAAGTGGCGTCTGCGTTGGCGGCTTTAATGGCCGGCGCGAACGCGTTGATACTCCGACACCCGAAGTCTGTAGCGATCACGAGAAAAGTTGTCGATGAATTGACAGGATAACGAACATGCCGATGACAGCGCTCGATATATTCAAACTCCTAGCCAAAAAGAACTGCGGCGAATGCGGGGTCCCCACGTGCTTGGCGTTTGCCATGATGTTGGCGAATAAGCAGACAGAGCTCACGAAATGTCCATATGTGTCACCCGAAGTGGTGCAACAACTCGAGAGCTCTGCTTCGCCGCCTATGCGCACCGTCACCGTCGGTGACCTTGAAATCGGAGGCGAAACCGAGCTGTTCAGACACGAGAAGAAGTTTTTCAACCAGACTGCATATGCGGTGGTAATCGAAGACGACAGCGACAACGAAAGCATCGCGGAACGGGCCAAGAAGCTCGATGCGATGAAATACGAGCGGATTGGCATCATCTCAGGCGTAGACTTGATCGCGATCAAATCGAAAGGCGATGCACAGCGGTTCTCTGAAGTGGTGACGCTTGTGAAGGAAAACAGCGGATTGCCGCTCGTTTTGATGAGCGATGACCCTCAGGTTGTTGAAGCAGGGCTTAAGGTCGTATCGAAGGCGAAGCCGTTGATTTACGCCGGCAATGCGAACAACTGCGCGGCACTTGCAAAACTCGCACGGCAGTATGCGTGCCCGGTCGCGCTCTACTCAGATGATGTCGATGAGCTTGTGTCGCTGTCTGAGATAGCAAAGAGCGAGGGCGCCGATGATATCGTGTTGGATCTAAATCTCGGTGCCAAGCCGTTGCGCGACGCATTGGAATGGCTCACCATTTTGCGTCGACTCAGCGTCAAGAAGCTTTTCCGGCCGCTGGGCTACCCTATCATGCTAAACGTAGACAACGGGGCGGACGTCGAAACGCAAGCGATAAGGGCCACGTTAGGAACGCTGAAATACGCATCGCTGATTATCTTTGGGGACCTCGATGCCGCGCGGTTATACCCTCTTACGACGCTGAGGACTAATATCTTCACGGACCCCCAGGCGCTCATACAGGTAAATCCAGGTCTCTATGACATAGGAAAGCCCGACCGGAACTCGCCAGTCATCGTCACGTCAAATTTCTCCCTCACATATTTCACCGTCGCAAGCGATATTGAAGCGAGCAAAGTCCCTACGCGCCTTCTTGTGGTCGATACCGAAGGCCTGTCGGTCATGACCGCATTCGCCGCTGACAAGTTTACGCCAGAGACAATCGCGCAGGCGCTTGAGGAATACAAGGTCGCAGAAAAGGTGGATCACCGAAAGCTCATAATTCCCGGCATGATCGCCATGCTGAAGATGAAACTCGAGGAGCTTACGGGCTGGGAAGTCATCGTCGGTGTCAAAGATTCGTCTGCACTGCCAAAGTATTTGAAAGAGCTTGCAAGCAGATAGCCGCGCTCACGGCGTTATCGAGTGCTCTGCAATCGCGCTCACTGCTTTAAACGCTGCTGAATCGCCAGGCAGTTCAAACAGAGATTTCCCCTCCAATGCATACTCTCCAACTAATGCATCTTTTGGGATAGCGCCGATGAGGTCTAATTCCTGTTGCCGTATCTGGTCCTTGATGCCTTCCGGTATGGCGTTCTCGACTTCGTTCAACACCAAATAGGTTTTTCCTACGACAAGATTGAGGCCCTCAGAGAGCTTTTTTATCCGACTCGCCGTGACTATGCCTAGCACGGTCACGTCGCTCATGATGAACAGCACGTCAACATCTCTCGTCGTACGTCGTGATAGGTGTTCCATACCCGCTTCGTTGTCGATGACAACGTAATCATAATTGATGGAGAGCCTGTCGAGGACATCGCGCAACACGTTGTTGATATAGCAGTAGCATCCGGGTCCTTCAGGCCGTCCCATAGCGATAAGGTCAAACGTGTCTCCTTCAACGAGAGCCAAACGTATCTGATACTCAATAAGTTCACTCTTGGCGACCCCCGCGGGAAAGTGCTCTTTGAGCAGATCCTCTCGTAAGTCGCCAATCGTTTGCTCGACGTGCATTCCGAGCCGCGCGTCCAAGTTTGAGTTCGGATCTGCATCGACAGCCAAGACAGTGGCGCTTTTAGTGCTCAAGTGTTTTATAAGGAGCGAAGCAAAAGTCGTTTTGCCTGTTCCACCTTTACCGGTTATCGCAATGGTTGGCACGCTGTCTCTCCGTAATGCTGTGTGCGGAAACTCCCACCGCTAAGCCTACGCTGCTCTTCTACTTAAATGCAGGTCACTCCTGCGACGTGTCTTGTCTTTGGGCGACCAGCACGCGGCCGTCTCGCGTAGTAAGTGATCGCGGGCAGGCCCACATCTCACAAAGGACGTGTCCGGTCAAAAGGATACGCCAAGCTATTTACGTGTAGACTCGTGTGGCAATGTGAGGAAACTGATCAAGTTCAGTGTGCGGAATGAACAGGGCTGAGGTGAACTCTTTAAAGAACATGCTGCTGACGCTCAGCTCTATGTGTGTCATATTTTCGACGATCTCTGCTGCTTTATCTTGCAGGTTCCGCGAGAGCAATACCATTCGTGCTCCGCCAAGGGCCCCATTGCCTATGAACTTGAACGTATCAAGAGGTAGGTCAGGAAGTAATCCAATCGTGATCGCTTTCTTGGTGTCAAGGTAGTTGCCGAAGCTTCCCGCGATGAAGACGTTGCATAGGTCGCCAAATTTGTAGCCAAACGTTTTGAGCAGCACATTACAGCTCGCGTAAACCGCAGCCTTTGTTCGCAGTATGTTTTGAATGTCCACGTCGGTCATGACTATGTTCTTGTCAATGGCGGTGTCCTCTTTGAACGCCACGACGAACTGGTTGCCGTTACTTCCGACCTCGGTTCTGACGTTGTTCTTGTCTAGCTGAATTTTCCCCGTTCGGTCAATAACGCCACTACTGAAGAGCTCTGCGATGAGTTCTATGAGACCCGATCCGCAAATGCCCTTTGCCTTTTCGTTGCCGATGGTCGAGTACTCTACTAGACCGTTGTTGATCCACACGCGCTCAATTGCGCCGTTCATCGCCCGGACGCCGAACTCAACTTCCCCACCTTCAAAGGCCGGACCCGCTGAACACGAGCACGACACGAGGAACGTATCGTTTCCCAATACTACCTCGCCGTTGGTGCCGACGTCGATCAGTAATGAGGTGTCCTTATTGTCGCTCATCCCAGCCGCGATGATGTCAGCTGTGACGTCACCGCCGACGTAGCTGCTCCGGCACGGGAGCGCGTAAATGTAAGCGTTGGGATTGACGCTCAGGTCGAGCTTCACCGCCTTCATCTGGGGGACGAAAGAAATCACTGGTATGTAGGGCTCGTGGCGTATGTACTTGGGATCCAGCCCATAAAAAAGGTGCATCATAACGGTATTGCCTGAAAGAACCACCCGACAAATTCTTTCATAGCGCACGTTGTTTTCGATAACGAGCTCTCGTATGAGGTCATTGATACCATACCTAATGGTACTTGTCAGTTTGCTGAGGCCATCGTCGTGCTCCTCGGTGTACATCACTCGGGAGAGGACGTCTTCACCGTACACGACTTGCTTGTTATAGTCAGATCGAGCGTCAATCACCCTGCCAGTTGTCAAATCCACTAACTCGACGACGATCGTCGTAGTCCCTATGTCGACGGCGATTCCGATCAAGTCGTTATCTGAAGGAGCACCGATATCGATGATCTCTTTTCTGTCCCAGAGGTCCATCAGCGTGACGTTCACGTTCCATTGGTTGTCTCGAAGCACTCTGCTTATCTTCTTCAAGGTGGGCAGCCCGATCGTCACGTGCCCCATATCGAGATTGCGCAGCGCGTGCGTGACTCTATCGAGGTCGCTCACGTAATCCGCTAGTGACGGGGGAGTCAGAGAAAGCGGTACCTTCAGCACGGGCGGGTCAATCGCAGGCAAGGGGGTGACGCTTTTCATGAGTATTTGGTGTGATTCGACCCTACTCTCTTTGGGCACGGTCACTTTCAAATTGCCTGCGACTCGAGCCAAACACGCCAAAAAGTAGCCGCCTGCTTTTTCTTCAGCGGTTAGCAGGTCAGTCTCGTCGCTTTGGACGTTCCCCTCGATGAGGACTTTACACTTGCCACATTTGCCTCGGCCTCCGCAGATGCTATCGATGTAGATGTCGGAGCTCGTAGCTGTGTCAAGTACAGTCGTGCCTCGTTCAACCTTGACAGTTTTGTTGTCAGGTTTAAAAACAACCTTGAATTCTTTCTTCAAATTGCCCCAAAAGCCTCACATTGTGTTCAAAATTGACGTGTCTTTATATACTATATTTTTATATATAGGTTGCGAGGTGGGTAGCGTCGTACGCGCGAATGCGAAAGCGTTAAAGCGTTACGCACACCTAATCACTTGTCACTTTAGCGAGGGAGTTGTCCATGATAGTCATTGGCGGTAACATCAACGGCTACTCAAAGTCAGTCGAAGCGATTATCGATCGACGAGATACGAAAGCCGTTCAGGAACTTGCAGTTCGGCAAGTCGACGCCGGGGCGCAAATCATTGACCTCAACGCGGGGCTTGGCAGGAGCGATGCCGCTGAGCTGATGAAATGGCTGGTAACGACTGTGCAAGACGTGGTTGACGTAACGCTTTCCATTGACACTCCTAAAATCGACGTGATGAAAGCGGGTATCGACGACGTCAAGGGAAAGTCGATGATCAATTCGATCCCCGCCGAGCAGGAGAAGATGGCAACGCTTTTTCCATTAGCCGCGGAACACGATTCAGAAATCATATGCATGACGATGGACGAGAAGTTCATCCTTGGCGATGTCGACAAACGAGTGGAACAGGCGGCGACGCTTGTCGCAAGCGCCTGCGAGTATGGGATCGATGTCGAAAAGCTTTATGTCGACCCGGTCTGTCTGCCGGTGAGTACGGCGCAAGATCAAGCGCCCGTGGTCGTCGAAGCGGTGCGGCGAATTGGCTTGCTTACGAGCCCCGCGTCAGTGCTAAAGACGACCGTTGGCCTCAACAATATCTCGCACGATACCAAAAATCCGCGGCTGATAGAAAGAACGTTTTTAGCGATGCTGATCGGGGCTGGTCTTTCGTCAGCAATCATAAACACCGAGGATCGAGAGCTGCTCGACACGATAAAGACGTGCGACGTGCTTCTCAACAAGGACGTATACGCCACGGACTATCTGAGAGCGTAGCGCCAAACGCGCTCATAAGGGTGGTTTGTCAATTTGAGCTTTTTAGCAGCGCGGTGCGGCTCAACTAACTTTTGCTAAAGCTTAAATAGCATCCCCATTTATTATATCGGATGGGTTTGGTCACAATGAAGTCAGAGATATTATTAGAGATCAAGGCTGCTGAAGCGGAAGCCCAGCGAATGATCGATGAAGCTCAGACCCAAAAAGAAAAAACAATCGACGATGCAAAAAAGAAATCGTTTGAGATAATTGATGCGTCAGAGAAAGAAGCAAGCAAGATAGCAGACGATTTGAACGCGACTGCCGATTTAGAGATAAGCACAGCTAAGCAAGCAATCCATAAGACCGGAGAAGCAGATATTTTAAGCGTCAAAGAGCGCGCCGAGAAAAAGCACGCTGAAGCGCTCTCGTATTTGGTTGAGGAGTTTAAGAGGACGCACTATGTTTGAGCCGCAAGCGATGACTAAAGTCATCATTGCCGGATCGAAAGACTACATGGGCGTCGCGATAGATACCCTCCATAAGCATAACGTTGTCCACATTGCTGACTTCGTTGATGAAGATGAAGACTTCAAGATCGGCAAGCCGTACGCTAGCGCCACCAAGCTCTCAGAGCGGGCCGTATCCCTGCGCTCTATAGCGAGTTATCTCAACATCACGGGTAAAGAGGACATTCAGAGCAGGTACCCGGAAGGCGCTATTACCGATGAGATCGATGAGAAAACGGAGCGCCTCAATTTTGAAGTTACGCAAGTAACACACAAGATAAGCGATATCGATTCGCACATCAAAGACATCAACGACAAAAAGCGGTTGCTCGACCCTCTGAAGAGCTTTGACCTGCCACTCGATCTGTATGGCGGCTATCGCTCGTTAGCGGTGTTTGTCGGGACACTGAAAGGGTCGCCTCCGATCAGCGACATCACCAATGACTATGAGCTCGAAACTGTGCCCTATGGCAGGGGGCACGTCATAGCCCTTTTTGTGCCTAGGGAATTTGAGGACGATGTTCTGAAACGCTTGCAAGACCAGAGCTATTCAGCGCTTTCGCTCCCTGAAATGGAGGGCACTCCGAGGGACATACTCGCAAATCTCGATGCACAGCGTACCGAACTTGAATCCGAAAAAGAAAGGAGTCAGGAGGATCTAAATGCGCTGCGGGAAAGATACATCGATTACATTCTCGCTTCAGACGAGTGCCTCTCGGTAGCAACGCAAAAGGCTGAAGCTCCGCTGCGATTCGCCACGACGAAGAACGCATTCATCGTTGAGGGCTGGATCCCCACAAAGAATCTCGAACGCGTCCAAGGCGACGTCGATCGGGCGACTGAAGGTCACGTCATGGTGGCCACTGATGCATCAGAGGCAGTCAGCGCAGAAAAAGTTCCCATAGCACTCGAAAACCCGATGCCTTCAGAACCTTTTGAGGTGCTCGTGAGGGCCTTTTCACTTCCGAAGTATAACGAGATCGACCCAACGACGTTCGTCGCTCTGATTTATCCTTTTCTCTTCGGCCTGATGCTGGGCGATATTGGCTACGGAGCCGTGGTTATCGGAATAGGCTTCTTGGTGCAACGAAGACTGAAATCGAAAGGCATTCGCGATTTAGCCAAGATCCTGGTCTATGCAGGGGTAATATCCGTCGTGTTCGGATTTATCTATAATGAGTTCTTTGGCGCCCAGCTCTTTGGGGGAGGAGGTTTCATTCCGTTCTTTTACGCTTATCCGACTATTCCCCGTTTTGACAATGTTCTCACCTTGCTGCTGGTTACCTTAGTTATCGGTATCTTGATGCTCACGCTCGGATATGCGCTCGGATTTGTCAACGAATATCGACAGCAAGGGCTGAAGCACGCGGTGTTCTCGAAAGTGAGCTGGCTCCTTCTGCTCTGGGGCGGGGTGCTCGTGATCATTGAGATCTTGCCGCCTCTCACGACGGGAGCTGCGATCAGGATATCTCCCGCGTTGTTGGGTGGCTTGGCAGTCGCCGTAGTTGGCTTCGTCTTCTTGATAATGGGTGAAGGCATCATCGGCATCGCTGAGCTTCCGACGCTTCTGTCAAATGTGCTCTCGTACTCGCGATTGCTCTCGATAGGTATCTCTTCGGCCGGTATCGCTCTTGCAGTGAATAAGCTGTCAGATGCGCTCTTCTTCTCTAGGGGCGGGGTTTTTATCATTTTTGGAGTGCTAATGCTAATCGTTGGCCACACGGTGAACACTGCGCTGGGCATCTTGGATTCAGGCTTGCAATCTTTGAGATTGCATTACGTGGAGTTCTTCACGAAGTTTTATAGTGGAGGCGGAACGAAATATAGGCCGTTTGGTTATGAAAGAAAATATACGGAGGAACAATAAATGGTAGATCCAATTGGAGGAGGTATGGTCGCTTTGGCCGCAGCCATAGCGGTCGGCGCCACGGGAATCGCAGCCGCCATGGGCGAGCAAGTCATTGGCTCAGCAGCCATAGGAGTTATGGCGGAAGACGAAGGCTTCTTTGGGAGGGGTCTGGTCATGACCGTCATTCCGGAGTCTATTGTAATCTTCGGGCTCGTCGTGGCCTTGATACTGCTCTTTGTGACTATGCCTACAATCTGAGGACCTATGGGCCTGGAAGTCGTCGTCAAGGACGTCCTAGCGCGAGGAGAGGAGGAAGCGAACCGCATCAGGCAAGAAGGAACGGACGAAGCCAATGCCATAATCAGGGGGGCCGAGAACACAGCACGTCAGATCCTCGAAGAAAGACGAGAGCAGGCAGTCCAAAAAATTGAACGTCGAAAAAACAGAGAAATATCCAGCGCGAACCTTGATGTTAAGCGATCGATCCTCAACGCGAAGAAACAACTGCTTGACAACGTATATAACGAAGCCCTGGGGTCGCTAGCTGCACTTTCTGAATCGGAGCGAGAAACTATCATCAAGAAGCTGCTCGAATCACACACTGACTCAAAGCGTATATTTTCAAATAAAAGCGACGAATCCATAGTGAGACGAATCACCGACTTGGAATATGGCGGCACGATCCTCTGTTCGGGCGGCATAGTTTTGGAAAATGAAGATGGCACAGTCATACACGACCTGACCTTCGATACGCTTCTCAGGACCGTGCGTGAGACGTCTTTGAAGCAGCTCTTAGAAATTTTGAATGTGTGAGCGCAATGTACGCGCGGCCAAAAAAGGGCAAGTCTTCAGGATCTGCACCCAGAGCGAGATACGCCTATGGCACTGCACGAGTGCACGCAATGAAGGTGAAGCTCTTTCCGAAGGAGACCTACGCAAAGCTCCTTGTCATGGCCCTTCCTGAAATAACCCGATTTATTGAAGAGTCGGAGTACAAAGCTGAAGTCGACGAACTCGCGCGCACGTACTCAGGCATAGACTTAGTTGAGTTCGCTACGCACCTGAACTTGGCGAGGACATTCACTAAGATCATGGAGATGACGATGGGCGAACCTCACGACTTGATCGTCGAATATCTCAGACGCTGGGACATCTGGAATATTAAAACTATACTGCGAGGAAAAACGTACGGAGCTTCCGATGAGGAGATAGTGAGGATCCTGGTCCCCAGTGGCGAGCTCTCGCGCGAGTACCTGCAGACGCTCGTACGGAAGCCGAGTGTTGAAGAGGTAATCGCTGCGTTGAAAGGCACGGTCTATTACGATGTCATCAAAGATATTGGCTACACTGAATCTTCGATGAAGGTCGAAGACGAACTTGACAAGTTCTACTATGCACGAATGGTGGATCTCGTATCGAGAATAGGCGGCTCTTCGTTGTACTTGACCGTCATTAAAATGGAGATCGACGTTGCCAACTTAAAAACACTATTCAGGTTGAAAAATGCAGACATTTCAGGCTCGCGCGTTCTTGAATATGTCATACCGGGCGGACTGTATCTCTCAGACAAAGAGATTGAGAGGATGGCTGATGCGCCCTTCGACGAATTTGTAGCTCTGCTGAGCAAATATCGGTATTGGAGCGCTATTTCCGACATCGTTACAGAGCGAATGGGATCATTGAGCAAGATCGAACTGCGGCTTAACAAATACTTGAACGAGCACGTGTGGAAGATCTCTACGTTCAATCCGTTGACGGTGCTGCCCATGCTGGGGTACATGTTGAGTAAAGACACAGAAGTGGACAACATCCAAGCGATAGTGCGAGGCAAAGAGGCGGGACTCTCGCAAGAAATCATCAAAGACCATCTGCTATTGTAGAAGAATACATTTTAGGGCAAACGTTTTGTAATGCGGTGAGTTGCGTGGAGGTTGCAGTTGTCGGCAGCGCGGATTTTGTGACAGGCTTTCTATTAGCAGGCGTGCGAAAAACGTTCATCACCACCGATGCTGATTTAGAGCCGACACTTAAGAAGGCTTTAAAGGACGAGGACATTGGCATATTAATCATGAATAGCGACGATGTGGAAAAGGTGTCGATGCCTCTACGCATAGCTTTAGATGACTCGGTAGAACCGACCGTCATCTCAATTGGCGGCGCGGGAGAAGAGCGCACGCATTTGCGAGAGAAGATAAAGCGATCTGTAGGTGTTGACTTGTGGAAGTAGAGCAAAAGGGCAGGATATATCGGGTTGCAGGGCCCGTCGTTACGGCTACCGGGATCGAAGCTAAGATGTATGACCTGGTAAAGGTCGGTGACGAAGGTCTCTTGGGAGAGGTCATCGAGATCGACCGGGACAAGTTCATCATTCAAGTTTATGAGGATACGTCAGGCCTGAGGCCCGGCGAGCCTGTGGAGAACACGGGGTTGCCGCTTTCCGTTGAGCTGGGGCCCGGGCTCTTAGGTTCCATCTATGATGGCATACAACGGCCGCTTCCAGTGTTGAATGCGCAACTAGGTGACTTCATTGAGAGGGGCGTTGCCGCATCGGGACTCGATCATTCAAAGAAGTGGGACTTCGTGCCGGAGGTTAAGCCCGGCGAGGAGGTCCACGCGGGTCAAGCTCTCGGCCATGTACAAGAGACGCCGCACTTACAGCACAAGATTATGGTCCCTCCTGAGAAAGGCGGAACGATAAAGACGATAGCGTCAGGAGAGCACACGGTAGAAGACGTTATTTGCACTCTAGACGACGGAACAGAACTCAAGCTCATGCAGGAATGGCCGGTTCGCGTGTCGAGACCATCGGTTGAGAAGTTAATGCCTGACACCCCCCTCGTTACGGGGCAACGGATTCTGGATGCACTCTTTCCTGTGGCGAAAGGCGGAACTGCAGCTATTCCTGGACCTTTTGGTTCTGGAAAGACGGTCGCGCAGCAACAGCTCGCGAAATGGTCGGACACACAGATTGTGGTGTACATCGGCTGCGGAGAGCGCGGCAATGAAATGGCTGACGTGCTCACGGAATTTCCGGAGCTTCTAGACCCCCAAACAAACGCGCCGCTCATGGACCGAACCGTACTCGTAGCAAATACCTCAAATATGCCGGTAGCAGCCCGCGAGGCGTCAGTCTACACCGGCGTGACCATCGCTGAGTATTTCCGCGATATGGGGTATGATGTTTCCCTTATGGCAGACTCCACGTCACGATGGGCTGAGGCTATGCGTGAGATCTCTTCACGTCTGGAGGAAATGCCCGGCGAGGAGGGGTATCCTGCCTATCTCGCCGCACGGCTCTCTGAGTTCTATGAGCGTTCGGGGCGGGTCAAGACACTTGGCGGTAACGAAGGTTCTATCACCGTTATCGGGGCGGTGAGCCCTCCCGGAGGCGATTTCTCGGAGCCCGTGACCCAAAATACGCTCCGGATCGTGAAAGTATTTTGGGCTCTTGACAGCAAGCTCTCACAACGGCGCCATTTTCCCTCTATTAACTGGCTCGATTCATATAGCCTCTATACGCAAAACCTCGCGGAATGGTTTGTCGATCATGTCGCCGGAGATTGGGAAGAACTCAGAATGCGGGCTATGGCGATACTCCAGAAAGAAAGCGAACTTCAGGAAGTTGTGCAACTAGTGGGATCTGATGCGCTCCCTGACGATGAGCAATTAACGCTGGAAGTTGCGAGGATGATTCGTGAGTACTTCTTGCAGCAAAACGCGTACCACGAGGTAGATACCTACTGCCCACTTCAAAAGCAACACGATATCCTCGCAGCCATAATGGTTTATGATGACCTCGCGAGAAAAGCTCTTAATATGGGCAGACTCGTCGATGAGATCATCAACGTCCCAGCAAAGTCAGAGCTGGCGCAAATCAAGTTTGAAGCAGAATACGGGACCAAGCTTGAAGAGATTGAAACAGCCCTGCGAGCGGAACTAGCATAGGGTGAAGAAAATGAAAGAGTATCGAACAATAACATCCATTGCGGGGCCCCTCGTTTTCGTTGAGAAAACAGAGCCTGTTGGGTATATGGAGCTTGTCAACGTCATCCTCGCAGACGGAACTGTAAAAAGAGGACAGGTTCTTGATACGTCCGAAAAGTTGGTAGCACTTCAAGTATTCGAAACGACGGCGGGCATTGACCGACACTCGAAAATACAGTTCACCGGCGAAGTCATCAAGATGCCCGTCTCGACCGAAATACTCGGCCGAATACTCTCAGGGTCAGGTGAACCGCTTGATGGCGGTCCAGAAATCGTGCCTGAAAAGCGACTCGACATAACGGGCGCGGCCATTAACCCCTATGCACGAGATAACCCATCTGAATTCATCCAAACCGGCATTTCCACGATAGACGGAATGAATACCCTCGTTCGAGGGCAGAAATTGCCCATTTTCTCGGGATCGGGTCTCCCCCATAACGACTTGGCGCTGCAAATTGCGCGGCAGGCGAAAGTGTTGGGTGCAGAAGAAGCCTTTGCTGTCATTTTCGTCGCCATGGGCATCACCGCAGAAGAAGCGCGACATTTTATGAACGACTTTGAGAGAACTGGGGCGCTTGAGCGGGCCGTCGTGTTTTTGAACCTTGCGGATGATCCTGCAATTGAGCGGCTCATTACCCCGCGGCTTGCGCTTACAACGGCTGAGTACCTCGCCTACGAACACGATATGCACGTCCTCGTTATACTCACGGACATGACGAATTATTGCGAGGCGCTGCGGCAGATTGGCGCTGCCCGAGAAGAGGTGCCGGGGCGGCGAGGCTACCCCGGATACATGTACACCGACCTTGCGTCGATCTATGAACGCGCCGGACGAATCCGCGGTAAAACAGGTTCGATTACGCAAATCCCGATTCTCACCATGCCCGGCGACGATATCACCCACCCAATTGCAGACCTTACGGGGTATATTACGGAAGGGCAGTTCGTGATATCGCGTGAGCTACACAGGAGAGGCATATATCCGCCGGTGAACGTCCTCCCCTCGCTCTCACGCCTTATGAACTCGGGCATAGGCGTTGGAAAGACGCGTGAAGACCATAAGGCGGTATCGGACCAGCTTTATGCGGGGTACGCCGAGGGCAAAGATTTGCGCGGGCTCGTCGCGATAGTCGGCAAGGAGTCACTCTCCGATCGTGACAAAACGTTCCTCATGTTTGCAGATATCTTCGAGGACAAATTCGTGCGACAAGGTTACGAGGAAGATCGCGGTATAGAAGAAACGCTCCAGCTCGGCTGGGACTTGCTTGCAACGTTGCCGGAAGCGCTACTGACCAGAATTGACAGGAAGCTTATTGAGAAATATCATCCGGCACACGTCGCGAAAAAGGCTGAGGAGCCCGTGCTCGCAGTCTCTTCCTAGCGTGGCTTTAGACAAGGCGTAGGCGGTGTACATACGTAGCGCCAGAATCCCCGTTCGACTAAGGAGAGCGCATGGCTTTAAGGGAAGTAAAACCAACACGATCGGAACTGCTCGAAATTAAGAAGAAAATCCGGTTGTCGGAGTCGGGCTACAACCTGCTGAAGATGAAGCGGGACGGACTCTTGCTGGAATTCTTTGACGTCCTTGAAAAGGTGAAAGATGCGAGCATAGACCTAGCGAACGCGTACAAAATTGCGAAGGAGAAGATTGATGTCGCGGAAATGGTCGAAGGCGTAATAGAAGTGTATTCCGCCGCGTTTGCTTTGAAGCACAAGCCAGAGGTCGCTTTAACGAGCAGGAGCTTAATGGGGGTCACCGTCCCGGAAATATCTTTCACTACTATCAGCAAGAGCATAGATGAGCGCGGTTATGGCATAATAGGGACATCATCGGCGATTGACGAGGCTGCAGCCGCATACGAGGAGCTGTTAGACAAGATTATACGTGCGGCGGAAGTCGAAACCGCAGTCAAGCGACTGCTTATGGAAATTGAAAGGATTAAGCGTCGCGTAAACGCGCTTGAGTTTCGGGTTATCCCGGACTTAAAAGAGGCCGAGGCGTTCATCATGTTCAGGCTTGAAGAGATGGAACGCGAAAATATCTTCAGGCTTAAAAAAATCAAGAAAAAAGCGGCGAGTTCTGAAGCCGCGTGACACAGATCTTTTCGTCGTACCCAACGTATCTGTGGCGGTCGCCTTTCTCTAAGACGCCGCTGCGGGATGGGAGCTGACATACTGCGCATAACCACCGATCAACGCAAAAAATGGATCATGCGCTGTTCGCGCGAACCGCCGCGGTGCTAGGTTCGATAGGCAGCTCGTAGGAATTGATTTCCAAAAAAGATATCTAAACGTAGCTAGAATATGAGTAGGGTAGTGTTATGCCTGAAGCCCATGACGAGGAAGTTGGAAGGCGGCTATTTCAAATACACAAGGAAAAAGCCGTTGAAGTTGCACTCGAAAAAATACGGCGAAAAATGCCGTCAGAGTGGAAGTCATTCACTTCAACAGACATTGACGTGCTCAAGCACATCCTAGGTGAGGCGTGGGTCTGCATCAAGCGGAGCGAATGGGAGGGTATCTCGTTTGCAAAGCTGACCCAGAAAGATTTACAGGTAATCATAGAAATCGCAAATCAAGTGAGTAGCAAGGAAAAACCGGAAAAAATAGCGGTTGATGAGGTTTGCGCTGCGATAATAACTAAAGAATGACCCTTCTTACTGGTCCCGAGAAGGCGCAGCCCGTCGTGCTTACCAGTCGATGCAGGCTAGGCGATAGAACTTATGCTGCCCCCTTAGATGCAGCTAGCTGCTTTTTCTTTGTAGCCTTCCGTCTTCGTTCGAGGATCTTTTTGACCTTCTTCAGCCGGTACAAATCCTCCCTCTCGCGCTCTCCGATGGATATCTTGATGTATTTGGCTTGCCTTTTTAGCTCAGGTATGAGTACTTGTTCGAGGGCGTTTACGCGCCTTCTATTCATTTGAATCTCGTCTCCGAGCCTGCGAAGAGATGTTTCAGTTTCTGCCAGCCCGATGATCAGATCTAGCTCCACTTCATACCGCTCGGCCGCTTCGTCAATTCGGCCGCTCGTCCCTACCATACTGTAACCCCGTTCGAGGACACTTTTTGTGATCGTTTTACGCTCAACGAGGGGAACGGGAACCCCCATTATGTTTTTTCCCCGAATCTCAAGGGTCAGGAATCGTTTCGTTGCAAAAGACGCGGATTTCAGAGCTGTAAGATCGTCAACTGCTTCGGCGACGCACAGCGAGCGTTGCGCGGCGACAGCTGCGGTCTCCAGTTCTTCTCGTGATTTGGAAACCGAGACCATGATGTGAAAAAACTCCTGAATGAGGGCGTCCATTTTTTCGCGCAAGAGGTCTCGTCCTTGCTCCGCTAGCTTTATTTGAGCTCTCTTCTTGATGAGTTCCATTCTGGTCGGATTAACTTGTTCCATGTGATTTCCCCTTGTAGACCGGGTGGTATTTTTGAATGTAATCCAACTTGATCCGCTTGAGCTCTTCCTCGGGAAGCATTGAGAAGAGGTCCCACGCTATCGCGAAGGTGGTTTCGATATTCCGGTCTTCGTCTCCTTGTGAGATGAATTTCCGCTCAAATTCGTCTGCGAACTCGAGATATTTCTTATCCAATTCAGTCAACGCCTCCTCCCCAACGATCGCTACAAGTCGCCTCAGATCTCTGCCGTAGGCGTACGAGGCGTAGAGCTGATCTGCTACGTTCCGGTGATCTTCCCTGGTTTTTTCGGATCCAATCCCCAGGTTCATCAGTCGAGACAAGCACGGAAGCGCGTCGATGGGAGGATCAACTCCTCTTCGGTACAGATCTCTGCTCAACACGATTTGCCCTTCGGTAATGTAACCTGTCAAATCCGGCACAGGGTGGGTAATATCGTCATCGGGCATGGTTAGTATCGGAATTTGGGTAATCGAACCCGTCTTTCCTTTAATCCGTCCTGCGCGTTCATAAATTGACGCGAGGTCCGTATACATGTATCCTGGATAGCCACGCCGTCCCGGCACCTCCTCGCGCGCGGTGGAGATCTCTCTCAAAGCCTCGCAGTAATTCGTCATATCGGTGAGAATAACTAGCACGTGTAGGTTGTGGGTATACGCGAGGTATTCTGCAACGGACAAGGCACACCGAGGTGTTGCGACGCGCTCAATAGTCGGGTCGTCTGCCAAATTCATGAAGAATACCACGCGCTCGAGCGCCCCTGTCCGTTCGAAATCCGTCATGAAGAATGACGCATCTTTGTACGTAATGCCCATCGCAGCGAAAATGACCGCAAAGTTCTCTTCTTCGCCTAACACCTTCGCCTGGCGCGCGATTTGAGCGGCTAACCTGTTTGCCGGCAAGCCGGAACCAGAGAATATTGGCAGCTTTTGTCCACGGACTAGCGTGTTTAAGCCATCGATGGCGGACATCCCCGTTTGAATAAAGTCCGCCGGTTTGTCGCGCGCGTACGGATTGATAGGGGTACCAGCGATATCCACGCTTTCTTCTGAAATGATGGCAGGGCCCCCATCTCTTGGGTTGCCAACGCCGTCGAAAATCCTTCCAAGCATGTCAAGAGAGACATTTATTTTCGGCGGTTCCCCCGTAAATCTGACCCGTGTTTCAAGGTCGTCTATGCCGCTAGTCCCCTCAAAGACTTGAACAACTGCGAGCTCTCGAGAAACGTCGAGAACTTGACCAGTCCGTTCTTCGCCATTGGGAAGTGTAATCTTGGCAGTCTCTCCGAATGACACTCCTTTCACGTTCTCGGTGAATATCAACGGCCCAGACACATAGTTGATCGTTTTGTACTCTTTGGTGAGCAGACTGGGGGGTGTCATTGTGCGACCTCCAGAGATGCGACACTTGCATCTATTGTGTCTAGGAGGCCTTTGACGGTGGCCACATCTTCTTGTTCCTTCATGCGCGCGATTTCGGTTTTGACTGGCAAGTCGAGCAGTTGCTGGAGCGAGGCCCCTTTGCTCAGCGCCTCGGTTATTGCATCGTGGAAGGTGAGGATCGCTTTCAACATCCAGTACTGCTTCTCAAGGGGGCAGAAAGAGTCGACCTCGTCAAACGCGCTTTGCTGCAAGAAGTCCTCACGCACCATTCTCGTTACCTCTAAGATCGCCTTCTCGCTCTCTGGCAAGGCATCAGGGCCCACAAGTTGAACGATCTCTTGCAATTCGACCTCCTTTTGGAGAAGAAACATCGTTTTGTCTCGGAGCTCTCTCCAGTCGGGCGCGATGTTCTCTGCAAACCAGTCTTCGACGCTTTCTATGTAGAGACTGTAGCTGTTGATCCAATTGACGGCCGGAAAATGTCTCCTGTACGCAAGGCTGGTATCCAAGGCCCAGAACGCGCCGGCTATCCGCAACGTGTTTTGTGTTATCGGTTCTGAGAAATCGCCTCCTGGTGGCGACACTGCCCCGACGACCGTGATAGATCCAGCTCGTCCATCTGAGCCCAAACAAACAACCCTCCCGGCACGTTCGTAAAAGGCGGCCAATCGTGTCGCGAGATAGGCTGGGTATCCCTCCTCACCGGGCATCTCTTCAAGCCGGCCTGAGACCTCTCTAAGGGCTTCTCCCCACCGTGAAGTCGAGTCTGCCATTAAAGCGACGTCATATCCCATGTCGCGGTAGTATTCAGCCATTGTAATCCCGGTATAAATCGAGGCCTCCCTCGCTGCGACGGGCATGTTTGAGGTGTTCGCGATCATGATGGTTCTTTCGATCAGGGGTTGTTGGGTGCGGGGATCAACCAGCTCCGGAAACTCGGTAAGCACGTCAGTCATCTCGTTGCCTCGCTCTCCACAGCCGATGTACACTACAATCTGAGCATCTGCCCATTTGGCGAGCGTTTGTTCTGACACCGTCTTTCCGGTGCCGAATCCACCAGGAATCATGGCGGTGCCGCCTTTGGTCACAGGAAACATGCTGTCAAAAATGCGTTGTCCCGTGAGCAAGGGTAACGTGGGATCCAGCTTCTTGGCGTAAGGTCTCCCGATTCGCACCGGCCATTTTTGCAGCATGGTTATGTGTGTATCGTTGTCTAAGATACACACCGTGTCTTCAACGGTGAATTCTCCGCTTTCTATTTTGGTTACCGTCCCAGAGACGTGAGGCGGAACCATAATCTTGTGTTCAATGTGGTACTCGTGTACGCTGCCAACGACGTCTCCCGATTCGAGTGTATCACCTTCCTTCACTGAAGCGGTGAACTCCCACTTTCGGTCTCTGTCCACGCCAGGCACCGCGATACCTCGCGAAATGAAATTTCCGCTTTTTTCCATTAGTATCGGGAGAGGCCTCTGAATCCCGTCATATATGGACGAAATTATTCCGGGACCCAGCTCGACGCTCAGCGGACTCTCGGTATTCACTACGGTCTCTCCAACTTTTAGTCCTGAGGTGTCCTCATACACTTGAATGACGGCTTCATCTGCGTCTAATCGTATGATCTCGCCGTTAAGCTGCTCGTCACCGACTCGGACGACGTCGTACAATCTGGACCCCCGCATGTCGAGAGCATAGACGACCGGGCCCGAAATCCGCGCGATGGATCCCTGCAACATGTCCTATCGCCTCACTACGATGTTGTACCCGATCGCCCTGCGGAGCATCCGTTCGATGTAGTCGGTGCGATTGATCTGCCGCGTTCTCGAAGGTATCGGAATGATTATTGGTCTGTGCGTCTTTTCGATTTTTTCCATGAGCTTAGCGTCCAATGAAGCCATAAAATCCTCGTTCACCGCCACAATGCCGGTGTCATCCTTAAACAACAAAGGGGGGATTATACTCTTAGCCTCGTCTAAGGTAGCCGCTTCGAGAACCTCAACTCCCGCCAGGCGAAAACCCGGTGCCGTCTCTGGGTCGGTTACGACTACAAATTTAAACAAAGACTAGTTCCTCCATCACTTCCTTCTCTGGCGCGTACTCGGTCTTGCACATCGCTATGATCCGGATGTTAGTGATCTCGTTTAACTTGGCCCACAAATAACCAATGACGAGGGCAAGACTTAGCGGATCGCCAGAGAACAACCTCAGAGCTTTTTGTAAGAGAAACTTATCGAGCTCTTTTTCAAAAGGGGATATCTTTTCTGCGGTGACGTACTCGTCCGGAAGGCGGGCGAGGAAGTCGTAAGAGCTGCCCGCCAATTGTTTAGTAACGCCGCCCATCGTTCGAGTTTTGCTTAAAGCCGAGAGCTTGTCGACGTCTAACTCTTTTCCCCCGGAAATGAAGTAGTACTGGGGGTCTTCAAGTTCAACCTTGTCGCGAATGATCCGCAAAACGTTTTTTATGTTGGTCACGTCTATTTCCGTCCTTACTATCCCCCGAATGATCTCTTCATCGTACGAGTCACCAGCGACGACGTCTAGAGCGTGGTTATAGTAAAACTTGTCGAGAGCATACTCCAACACAACGAGATCTCGCGTTTCGCTGAATTCCTTAAAATGTTGCGTTAACGGCCGTGAATATTCGATCCCCCACGTCGCGAGTAAGTCAATAACTGCTTTGACATCCGGTTGTTTAATCATCTCGGCCAGTGTCGCATCGCTAAGTGCTCCGGCAGGTGCAAGGCTCTCTGCGATCTCCTCAGGCATCTCTTGGATATTTATCCCTCTTAAGATCGTCTTTATGTTTTGGACGTCCCATTTGTTCAGGAATATGTTAATAAGCGTTTCAGCGTCTTCGCCTTTCACAAAACTGAATATCAGTCGAAAGGTCTTACTGAGATTGCGCCGCAGCGCCTCTTCGACGCACGCAAGACCGGTATGCTGGACACTTGCGTCTTCTAGGTCTTGTCGGTACGGCGTGTTTTCTAACTCGTCGATAACGGAGCTGATGTCCATTTTGGCCCCTAAAGCCTCGAGTGCTTTCCGCTCAAGGAGACGGCTTTTCATGCCTCTTATGCGCGCACCGATGTACTCGTAGTCCACCTTAGTTACCGAATAGCGTCGAAAAGATCTCTCGTTTCAGGAGTTCTTTGGCATTGTTTAGTCTTGATTCAATCGTATTGGATATGACCACCTTTCCGTCTTTCGTGCTGACGGCTAAACCTCCTGCGCTGGTCAAATCACCGACGATCTCGGAGTTCCTGCCTAGTTCATCTAACACCTGCCTGCACAGAGTTTCGTCCCGTGTATCGATATGAAGGCTCACCTTCTCTCCTCCGAGTTCGCGAACCGCTTCTTGGAGCATCTTCTTGAAATCTTCTTTGTAACTGGGGCGATCTCTAAAACTGTCTAGACTCTTTTTCGCGTCGAAAAACGCTCGTTGTATGACTGCGTCTTTCTCCTTTATGATCCACATTTTATTTTCGGCCTTGGCGTTGTAAATCAGTTTGTTTCGCTCTATCTCAGCAGATTTTTGTGCGTTCTCGAGGTGCGAAGCCTTAATCGTCTCAGCCTTTGCTTCTGCACTTCTTTTTATTTCTTCGCCTTCTTGATGCGCCTTTTGTATCCTCTCTGTGATGCTCTTTTCAGCGCTTACGTCCATCGACGCAATCAAATTTTCATACGTCATTTGCCCCAACAGCCTTCTTCGGCCCTCCTTTGATGAGCAGTTTTTTTGCGCGTTGGCGACAAGGCTCCGATTGGCATTCTGAAACAACAGGAGATTTCATTATAGACCCAATAGTGTGCAGAGCGACCATTGAAAGGCCCAAGCGTCGTCACATCGTAGGTAGAACGAAAAGGATAATCGCAGCGACAACGAATCCTAAAATGACTAAAGTTTCTGGAAGTGCCACGAAAACGAGCGCTAAGCCGAATAATTCTGGTTTTTCTGCAATCACTCCTGCTCCTGCTGCACCTATTCTTGCCTGTGCTATTCCAGTTCCGAGCGCACCTAACCCAAAAGCTATTCCCGCACCAATCGCTATCGACCAATCGAGCATTTTTCCAACTCCTATGGTTTTTTGTCAGCACCGCGTCTTACGGTAACGTCGTGTTCCCACGCGGATTTGCGACTTGGATCTTAATAATATTCTACTCGGGGGCATGCGTCCTTTGCGCAAATCTGCGTCCATGTCCTTCACCTTCGCAGAGAGGTTTGATGACTTTTTTGCCCCCGCTCTACAGATGGCTTCGACGTCATGCGCCTGCATAAAAGCTACCTCCGGACGCTCACTTTGCCATCCCCCGTTTGAAAGGAGCGTACAGTCTGCCCCCGCCCTCATAAAACTTTGAATAGAATTCTACGATATGCAGCCTGAGTGCTTGAATCGAGGGGCTAAACATACACAGCACGACATTTAATCCGTGAAGCAACACCGCTACCAAAACACCTACCAATACGATCCCCATTGAGCTTCCTAGCTTATTGGCCACAAGCGCGAGTACTACGGAAGCCATCCCTATTGCCATGAGTCTCGCGTACGAGAGGACGTTTGTGAACGCACTCATGACTTCTATTGCTCCCGCAATTCCGCCTCCATACATGACTAGCGGGAGTCCAATGACGAGTAGAACTATGCCGGGCGCTACGAGTACAGAGGGAATCACTGCAACTACCGCGAGCAGAATCACTATGATGCTCGCCAAGGTTAGCATCATGCCAGCCCTTGTACACACGAGCTTCTTGTTGCTGCGTCTGCGCGCGTTTACCAGCCCTAAGCTGAGGCCAAAGAACACGTGAAATACCCCGATGGCCACAGTGAAAATGATCAGCGGCACGATAATGTTAATCCTGTCTAATGTCGTCCCACCTATCGTTAGAGGCTGTATCCAGCCCATCATTTGTCCGAGATTTCCAAAGAACTCGCCGTAGAGATAGCCAAAGAACATGGTGGGAATTGAGCAGATGATTAGGATGTTCATCAGTTGCTTGATTGTGTTGCTGCGTCGTCCATAGAACCATCTCACCACCAGCGCAAACGCGAGTATACAGATGCCGTAGCCAATGTCGCCTACCATGAGGCCAAAGAAGAACGGGAAAAACAGCGCGAGCAGCAGTGTTGGTTCAATCTCGCCGCTCTGTGGTGTACCGATCAAGTTGCTGAGAGTCTCAAAGGGCTTAACAATTCGCGGATTGTCGTAACACGACGGCGCGTTGTAGCTCTCCTCTGGACTTACCTTAAGGTCGTTTACGATGACTCTGCCTTCAAATGCCTTTTTTAACGCATTTTTTGTGTTTGCGAGCTCCTTTTTTGGCACCCACCCAATCATTACGAAGGTGTAGTCCGTCTGCCCGAACTTGGTGAAAACACTTAACTCTTCATTCCTGTCCTCAAGCACATCTTTGAGCACGCCGAGCTTCGGGTACCAGTGCCCCGACAGTTCTGCTAACTCCTCGTTGAGTGCGCTCATTTCGGCCGTTGTTTTCTGCCGTTGTTCTTCGACTAACGTCAGAACCTGATCAAACGGCTTATCCAAATATTCGGGAGGGAGTCGAACTTCATTCACATTTTGGGACCAAATAAATGAGTGGACCTGGTCAGAATACCTTTTATTAAACACCGTCACCGCTGCCGTCGTCGCCTCGTCGACATCCGCGGACATGAGCTCAAATTGGTTGTGCGTGATCTCGACTAGCGCCGCACGAACAATCTCGAGGACATCCTTAAACTCTCTTTGGATGAGAATTACGGTGACTTCAAACCCCTCTAAAATGGGCAGTTGAGCCTCCAAAGGCTGCAGTTTCCGAATAACTTCTTCGTAATGAGCCAGATTCGTCAGCGTAAACTCAATATCACTTTTTCGCGTTGCTAGCTCTTTGGTTATTGTCTCTAGCTCGCCGATAACCTGGCTTGCCTCCTCGACGAGCTCATCATCGTTTTTCCAGCGAAGTTCTTCATAGAGTTGGGCCTTTAGCGCCTCGTTCACGGGCATGGTGGGTAGCAGGTGAAACATCCCACTGACTTTGACCAACGCGCCCGCGATGTCGGCTTTTGGGCCCGCTAGCACGCGTCGCAGCATCGTATCTCCCGGGGCGATAGTCGTCGACGCGTCCTCTAAATGAACTGTCCCTAGGTTGTACAGAAAATCAACCGTGCTGTGCAAGTCGTGTTTTGGTCCAATGACCTGGATCTTGGTCATTTTCTGCAGCATATCGATCTACTCCGGAGTCACCGCTTTCACTATTTTTTCTACTGCCTTCGACAAGTTTTGCTCTCCGCTTTGTCTTGTCAGTTCTGCTTCTTCTGTGCCGAGCCGTTTCAGGTCTTCGACCTCATTAAGGACGCCCGCTAGTCTTTTTTTGGAGTACTCGTCAGCGGCTTGTTTTCCGTCAGTTTCCGCCTGTTTCAAAATATCAGCGGCTTCCCTTTTAGCGTCTGCGACAATCTGCTCGGCGTCCCGCCGCGCCTGGTCCGCTTTTACGCTTAGTTCCACCTCTTTCCTTCGTATCTGCTGCAATACCGACGGCTCTACTTCAGGCATTTTTTGCTTCCATCGGAGTTTTGATCCTATAGTCCGCGGCGCGCTTTTAGATGTGTTGTTATCGTCTGATCTGGAGCGTGTCGCTCGATCTTTTTTTGATTGTTGTACTTCGTCTGTTCAGCTGCGCGCAAAACGCGCTCGCGACACCTGTCTACTGCTCCTTGTTTCAGTTTATCGACCAGCGGTATAACACCGTTATCCACAGTGTGTCACCAAGGTACCACATTTATCACTATTAATTGTGTAACTATAAGTTGGGGAACGATATATTTACCGGTCAATATTGCTAAGAAAAAGCGCCTTTTTTTAGGCTTCTCTTAGACAATAAATAAGCAAAAAAGGCGCTTACGGGCCATCTCTTTTTTGAGACTCTGGGGGGCATTTTTTATGCGTATTCTTATACGTAAAAGCGCTCGATACGGCTAGGGACGGATACGGTTGGTTGCAGTCAGTGCTCCCGCCATTATGCCAGAATTCCGAGGTTTTGTGGGTTAGGCAGTAGGCGTTTGAAAACCTGCACGCGTGAAATCTAATGAAGGCGTAAGGGGGCGTAACTCCTCTTTCGCACTCCACTCTCAGCACTGTCCAAAATGCCCGAGCTTTTATGTACGGAGTTAACGTAATGACTCGTGGTGAAGATCATGAAGCGACTTAAAGTCAGAGACGTGATCGAGCATAGAGCGCAGACGATTGATCCGAGTGCATCACTCCTTGAGGCGGCAAGGCGCATGGTGGAAGACGCAACCGACGCTTTCATTGTGTCGCCGCTTGAAAAAGATGAGCCATTCGGCATCATTACCCAGAGAGATATCGTCGATTTGTTCGCCGACGAGGTCGACATTGGCAAAGTGACGGTAGGAGAGATGGCCAGCAAGCCACTCCTCATCGTGTCTCCGGGAATGCCCATACTGTACGCTGCTAAGATGTTTCGAAAAGGGGGGGTGGATCATCTGGCCGTCTTCAACGGGCAAGAAATCCTTGGGATTATCTCGTGTAATGACGTCTTGGGAAGTCTTCCCAATCTGATGGAACAAATCTACAGCGAGTTCGATTAGCCGTTGGCCGAGGGTGCCCGCACCTTGAGTGCAGGTGCCTCTGAGCAGGAGGGTTGGGAGGCGAGATGTGCCTTAGGAATGCTTATTGACTAAGATCCAATCTCGGTTTGACTCGCTTTTTTTCCAAAACTATTAAGTAGCTATCGTGTAATCATATTACGAATAGCTTGATGTATAAGCATTTTTGGAGTCTATCTGTTGTATTGAGGCGATCATAATGGCTGAACAACCCCCTAAGAAAACTGTATTTGAGGACTACGGTATCGATCCTGCGATCTCTGAGATTCAGAATTTCAAGGCTGAAATCGTGTTCGAGCTGAAGAAAGCTGAGGTGCCATTTCCGATAACGAGTCGTGAACAGCTGATGACCGTGTTTCCCAAGGGCTGGAGCATGCATTGCTCGATGAAAGGTCAAAAAATAGAGCTTCACGATTACGTTTCAAAAATGAAGGCGGACGAGTTTCCCATCAGAACTGCCGGTGACGTTGCGGACAAGCTCGCGTCGTTCTGTACGATGTAGCTCAACGTCGTGTCGATTTTTGCCGCAACGGACTGTGCCCCCGTTCAAAGAAGCCTACTGTTCTGAGCTTTTTTGGACACCTACTTTTTTTTTTAAATATTCTTATATAATTGAGTGTGCATAAAAGACATGTAAGGCCATAGGTGTCAAGCGCTGGTGAGCCTATGCATGCGACAATAACACCGGAAGAATGGCAGTTCGAAAAAGAAGTCGTTTGTTTTAACTGCCAGACAAGAGCAACGCAAGTTGTGCGGATCAAGGACAGGCAGGGCAGCGTTATCTGCTCGGCGTGTGGCGCACAGCGACACTATATCATACGAAGCGTGATTTATGGGACGGATACGCCGCCGATGCCCCCCGTAGGGATGAAATATGATGCGTGGGACTTCGCGAAGACCAGCGAGTGTCTAAATTGTAAAGAACACGCAAGGCACAGCGTCCATCTTGACGAGTACAAGATGAACGTGATCTGCGACGAGTGCGGTTTTTCGCGAGTTTTGAAGCTCGATTATCTTGCCTTCGCGCCTGCGTTCCCGCACGAGTAAGCCCCGCCGAAGATGAGCACGCGGTTGTACGTCTTTCACGCAGGGCAGTGTAATCCGAAGAAGTGCACCGCCAAAAAACTTGCTAGATTTCAGCTCGTAACTCTTTTCTCGACGCCGCGACCCTTGCGGGGCGCTCATACGGTACTCCTTGATCCATCCGCTCCGGCTCCGTTATGCCGCGCGGACGTTGTGACGACGCTCGTTGCGGTTGACTGCTCTTGGAAACAGCGTGAGCGCGTGTTCGAGTCGTTCCGGGCGCGGACAAGGCGACGACTTCCGTATCTTTTGGCAGCGAATCCGGTGAACTATGGGCGGCCGTACGAGCTCACAACGGCAGAGGCACTGGCGGCTGCGCTCTACATCCTTGGGGAATCACAACGCGCAAGAGAACTCTTGAACAAATTCAAATGGGGTCCGACATTTTTGAACCTGAACGCTGCGCCCCTCAATGAATACGCCGGCGCGAACACCGTTGGTGAGGTGCTCGCAAGTGAACGCGCCTATATAGAAGGTTAAATGACTTCTTATCCGCGTTCTTGCGGTTAACGCAAACATAAAGATTAAATGCTGTTAGGCGTATGGTTCTACCGACGTGAGAGGTACTCTAATGGCACGTTTTCCAGAAGCTGAAAAAAGGTTACTCAATGTCAAAATCTGCATGCGGTGTAACGCCCGCAACCCGCCGCGGGCGACTCGATGCAGGAAATGTGGTTACAAAAACCTGAGGGTTAAGTCGAAGGAACGAAGGGGTTAGCCGATTGAGGATCGAGCAGCACCTTGAAGAGGCGATCGGCAGAGAAGGAACGATACATTTAACGCTTATCGATCCCGACTCACAGTCGCCAGAGGAAGCCGCGCGAATTGCACGGGGCGCCACAGCGGGAGGCACGACTGCCGTTCTTGTGGGAGGCTCTGTAGGCGTTGGCGGACATGGCCTAGAGTACACCGTATCGGAAATCAAAGGTAGCACGGTTGTCCCTGTCATCATCTTCCCTTCAGACGTAGGGAGTGTGTGTACCACGGCCGACGCGATGTTTTTCTTGTGCCTTTTGAACTCTAGGAGCACGGCGTATCTCAGTACAAACCAAGCGCTCGGCGCCGTGTTTGTCAAGAGCTATGGGATAGAGCCCATTCCAGTAGCGTACATCATCGTCGAACCCGGGGGAACTGTTGGCTGGATAGGTGATGCGCGTTTGATTCCGCACAACAAACCCGAGATCGCTGCTGCATACGCGCTCGCAGGAAAATATCTTGGGATGCGATGGATCTACCTTGAAGCAGGTTCCGGTGTCCCTGATACGGTCCACCCCGAAATGGTGAAGGCGGTAAAAACAGCCATAGACGATACAAGGCTCATCGTTGGCGGCGGGATACGCACCGACAAACAGGCCGAGTTGCTGGCGAAGGCGGGAGCGGATGTCATCGTAACGGGTACGGCAATCGAAGAGGACGTTGACATCGAAGACAAGATCGCAAGCTTTGTCCGTGTAATACAGCACTAATCGCGTGCGCAGCACCTACCGGCACCTAACACCGTGCTGTCTACGCGCTCTTGTTCTTTTCTTTCCAGTTGGTGTAGTTGCATTGTGGACAGCCGAGATCCCAAAATCGCTTGCCGCTCTGTACCTTGATAAGTCGCATGTCGTGCTGTTTGCACTTGCGCGCAGTTATGCGCAGTCTTCCTGATTTCGGCAATGGGAGTCCAAAGGTGCACTTCGGATATCCACTGCACCCTACAAAGCGTCCGCCCCGTTTTGAGCGACGTACGACGAGATCCGAGCCGCACTGAGGGCACGTCCCAACGGTCGCATCTCCGCGTAGCCCTTCTTGCAGCGATGTGCCAATCTCGTCGTGTTGCTCATCGAGCGTGCTTAAGACCTTATCGAGAATGTCCCTCGAGCTTACCACCACAGACTCCTTTGACAGCGTTCCCGCTTTGACCTTCTCCATCTCCTCTTCGAGGAGTCGGGTCATCTCAGGTTTCGTAATTGTGGGGGCGTAGCGTTCGAGCGATTGCGTGACGCTGCATGCGATACCGGTGGGACGAAGGGGATTCACGTCAACATAGCCCCGCTGAGTGAGTTTCTTGATGATCTCGTGACGGGTGCTTTTCGTCCCCAACCCGAGCTCGTCCATCTTCTTGATCAACTGGCCTTGTCCCCATCGCTGTGGCGGCTGCGTCTCCTTCTCCACAAGCTGCTTGTTCGTGACAGTGAGAACGTCGCCCTTGCGAAGGTCAGGGAGGTACCGCTCTTGTGTCTGCGCATATGGATAGTGATAGCGCCAGCCTTGATGTGAAAGTTCGAGGCCGGTCGCTCTGAACTGCTCCCCCTCGGAGTCCAGCGTGACCTTTTTCGTGCACCATCGTGCCGGGTCGGAGAGCGTTGCAAAGAACCGTCGCACAACGAGCTCATACACCTTCCAGCTTTGTGGCTCGAGATCAGCTTGTGTGGCGCGCATCGTGGGATAGATCGGCGGATGGTCGGTCGTTTGCTTTTTACCTCGGGTGGCGACCAGTTGCTTCTTTTGTAGTAGCAAGCGAGCATTCTCAGCGAATGGACCGCTTCTGAACATGCTCACTGAGAGGCGGAGATCGAGCTCATTGGGATAGACTGTGTTGTCCGTGCGCGGATAGCTTATCCATCCGGCTGTGTAGAGCCGCTCTGCCGTTTCCATAGCGCGGCTTGCTGATATGCCAAGCGCGCTTGCTGCAGCGAGAAACTCGGTCGTGTTGAAGGGTTTCGGGGGGGCATCCACTCGCTCGGTTTTCGCAAACGTAACGACGGTGGCCGTGTCGCCGATGTTTTGTAGCGCCGCCGTTGCGCTCTCTTTGTTTGAAAATCGGTCTGCTCGGTGCTTTGCGTGAAACGTTTCGCTGCTCGTGCTAAGGTCAATATATATTTCCCAGTATGGCTCTGCCACGAATTGTGCAATTCTTCGCTCGCGATCGACGATCAGTGCGAGCGTCGGACTTTGTACGCGTCCCGCAGACAAGAAACGGTTGCCAAGTCGCTTCGCAGCCGTCGATATGTATCGCGTGAGTGCAGCACCCCACATAAGGTCCACTGCCTGCCGTGCCTCCCCGGAATGAGCGAGGTTGAGGTCAATTTTGGTTGGTGATCGGAACGCGCGTTTGACCTCAATGGGGGTCATCGCACTAAACCGCACGCGGTCCACCCCGACGTCCTTGACGGACTTGACGATCGTGCACGCCTCTAAACCGATGAGTTCGCCTTCCGTGTCAAAGTCAGTCGCAATAGTCACCCGGTCGGCATCCTTGGCGGCCCGCTTGAGTCCTGACACGATGGTCTTGTGTGTGGGAACGGTGACGACGTCAGCCCGGATTAGGTCGTGAAGGTTTGTCTTCCAGTCGCGGTATTCCTGTGGGAAGTCGAGCTTGACGATGTGCCCCCTCAGGCCTAGCACTGTCGTGCTATTGAAGCGATACGCGTTGGCGCTGGCGACTTTGGTTGCTGATGCTGCTCCGTCGGAGAGAATCTCGGCGATCCGCTTCGCCGCGATATCTTTCTCGGTCACGATGAGGTGCATCAGAGTTGCTCCCGAATAAGACGATTGGTGAGGGTGGGATCAGCCCGTCCGCGCGTCTTCTTCATGACCTGACCGACGAGGAAGTTAAGCGCGCCTTTCTTGCCGCTGTGATAGTCGTCAACCGCCTGTGGGTTCTCCTCGATCGCTTGCGTTACGGCAGCAGTGATCTCTTCGATTGGAACAGCCTGGAGCGCCTGCTCTTCGATAATCTTAACCACCACGTTTTCGGCCGATGCAATCGCACTTGCGCTGGCGACTCCCACATTGATGTCGCCAGGAGGGCAGCTCTGGTCAAGAACAGTTCGTATTACCTCGACGGCTGCCTTTTCAGTAACGGTTCCGTCGGTCACGCTGATGATCACGTCGATTAAGTAGCCAGGCTTGAAGGCGTCAAGTGTGAGGCCGCGGTAGTTCAGTTCTCCTTGGAGGACGTCCACGACCCAGCTTGCCGCCGCCGCGGGGTCGACTTGTGCGGCGACTGTTTCGAAATAGTCGGCCAACGGTTTCGACGCGGTGAGCACTTTCGCGAGATAATCTGAAATCTTGTACTGCTCGATGAAGCGGTGACGTTTTGCGTCAGGGAGTTCGACTTCTGAGGGCTCTCGGAATTGTTCGGCCAGCGGTTCAGGGTCAACAGGCGTTAAATCAGGTTCGGGGAAGTACCTGTAGTCGTGTTCTTGTTCCTTTGAACGGAGTGATATCGTAATGCCGCGCGCTTCGTCGAAGTGCCGTGTTTCTTGCGTGATGTGGATGCCTCGTCGAAGCAAGTTTCGCTGGCGGGTTATTTCAAACAGGAGCGCTTTTTCCACGCCCTTGTATGAGGAGATGTTTTTAACTTCGGCCCGTTGCCCGCCGGCGATCGAAATGTTGGCGTCGACGCGAAGCGATCCCTCGAGGTTGCCGTCGAAGACGTCGAGGTATTCAAGGATGTTGCGCAACTTGTTCAGAAAGTGACGCGCTTCCTTGGGGGCACGAAGGTCGGGCTCGGTGACCACTTCAAGCAGCGGCACGCCGGACCGATTATAATCTATGAGTGAGAACTGCGCCTTTTCGATGGTTCCGCGGTACGTAAGCTTCCCTGGATCTTCTTCCAAGTGCACGCGCCTGATCCGAATCGTCCGTTCCTGCCCTGCGGTGTCGACTGTCAAGTAGCCATTAGTGCCGAGGGGAAAGTCGTACTGGCTGATTTGAAAGCCTTTCGGCAAATCCGGGTAGAAGTAGTTCTTCCGATAGAACTGCGTCTGTTGCACCGAGCAGTTGAGCGCTTTCGCGACCCGCTCGGCGTAAACGATTGCCATCTCGTTGACGACCGGTAGACTCCCCGGAAGCCCGAGACAGATAGGACACGTGTGGGTGTTTGGCTCTGAGTCCTGATAACGCGTTGAACATCCACAAAAAAGCTTCGATTGCGTTGTGAGCTGTGTGTGCACCTCAAGCCCTATGATAATGTCGGTTCTTTCCGTGGTCATGTGATACGGTTTTTTGTCGCTGCTTCTCTTACCGAGATCTGCGCCTATAACATTTAAACAGCGGCGTAGAAGCGCGTTGATTGCTTGGATATTTAGTCAATCCAGAGCAGGACGCCTGTAATGTTTTAAGGCTTTCTGTTAGGATAGTTCCAGCTACTAGTCGGAACGCTCCGTATTATAATTAACTGCGCGGGCGCGGATGGGTTGCAGCTCGTCGCCGTGACTGGGAAGTTTGAAGGGTAGGGTTATCCCGCGATCGGACGATATCACAGCGAACCAATTGAAAAGGTTTATCTGATAATCAGTAGGTTGTTTGTTAGAGGAGGAAATATGAGCGCGTATAAATGGGCCATCCTAATGCTGGTCACAGTCGCGTTGCTCGCATCGGCTTGCACTGTAGCGAGCGCGCAAAGCACAGGAGGCGTAGTAAAGATCAGCTCGCCTCCACAGAACGGCAAGGCCGGGCATACGGAGCGCGTCAGTGGCAAAGCTCAGCTTTCAAAGGGGTATTCGCTTTGGATCGTGCCGTACGATCCAACCGCTGGCAAGTACTATCCGCAAGCCCCCTCGGTCACGGTGCGCAGTGATGCGAGCTGGTCGTCTCGTCTCTCGGTAGGCCCCATATTTGGCGTCGGCAAGACGTTCCAGATTTACGCGGTCGTCGCCGATCAAAGTGCTAGCACAGCGCTGAGCAGTTACGCCGCGCAGCGAACGGCAATAACAAAACTACCTTCAGGTGCACAGTCTGTCGATGCCGTCACCGTAAAGCGCGTGGCAGCAGACGTTACGGGCGCGCCAACTGCAAGCCCCAGCGCCGTGCCACGCACGGCGTCAACCACTGGATCGAGCGCGACCGCAGGGGCGAGTTCTTCTACAGCGAACGTTGCTCAAGCGAGTGCAGCGGCAAGTAGCTCGAACCCGCTTCCGGGTTTTGAGGCCGTTTACGCACTTGGTGCTCTTGCTGCCATGTTTCTGGTATTGCGCGTCACCCGCCGTAGCTAAGGTTCTATAGCCGCGATTGGCCAGTCTTAAAACGGTTGCTTCAGGACAGATCAACTGGAGGTGGTCAATCTATGGTGGTTACAACGAATGCCGTCGGTGACCCTTCCATCGAAAACAAGTGGGGCAGCTTGCTGCACCAACAAGTGCGCGCTTCCTGAAGAAGATCATTGTGCGTATCACTTGGGTTAGATACGGCGCTAGGCCGCACTATCAAGCGCACTTAACGAAGTGGTATCAAGTCGCCGTCGCCGCGAGCCGAGGTTCTATCAGACGGGACAACGCAGCGCGTCTCACCCGGGTGGAGCACTTGATTAACGGCGCACGTTAGGCGATCAGAACACTCTAGGCATTCTGGGGCCTGCAGTTCGTTCAAGCGTGCAACAAGACGCCCATAATAGAGCGTCACACGTTCAGCCATCATAGTTTTTCCCCTCCTTGCAGAATACCGTGCTCTGGATGTGTTTAAGCTTGCGTGATCACTTTCTTGTGTCACACCTCGCAACGGCCGTTTGCGCACGCCATTTGCACGTCCGCTGAGAACCGCTGAGGACCAAGAAACACATGCGTTGTGAATGGCCATCGCTAGAGTGAAATGACGACGAGACGTTTGAAAGGAGCGATAAGCTGCGAAAACCGCGCACGGCGTATCTGAAGGTCTACGCGCGCAGGGCGGATGCACTCTGCGCTTAGCAGCTGAAGGTGAGCAGCATCGATAACCGCGAGCGACTCGTCTTAGTCGCGACCGGCTTCAACCTACTGTTCAAGTACTCGCTTCGCGGCATTAACGGCTTCTTGCTACAACCGCTCCTCTTGCCGATCTTATTCATTACCTATGCCAAGTACTTCACGATTTGTGAAGCGAGACTGGCACCAGGACCTTCTCTCTGCGTGGCGGTGGGCGATGATGCTTGCACGTAACGGATTCGTTATCGCAGTTTTTCAAGCGAGTGGCACAGTCACGACTCGGCAAGCGTAACGCTACTTGCGGCGCTGTGATAAGCGCTGGCTTTCGTCTCCGTTCACTATCGTTTCATGGCACGCTCGAACGCAAGGAGCGCCGCTGACAACAAAACGATCCCGAAACCGAAGAGTATGAAGATATCCCTTGAAATTGCTTGTACGCCCACACCGAGCACTACCACTTGTCGCAGCGCGCTAATCGCATAGGTGAGCGGAAGGAACTGCGCGATGACCTGCATAAATTGTGGCATCTGCGATATCGGGAAGAAGACGCCGCTGAGGAACATCATGGGAAACGTTAACGTCATCATGATCATCGTAGCGGTCTCCTCGGTACTCGTGAATGAGGTGATGAGAATGCCCAAGCCGACGAGGCTGAACACGCCCAGGAGCAATATTCCTAGTATGAGCGCGATACTCCCTTGTACGACCACGCCAAAGAGAACGATCGAAAGCGTAAGGACGATGATCCCCTGCATCATTCCGCGTGTTGTCTGGGCGATGACCTTTCCGCCCAGTATCGACATCCGGTGCACCGGTGCGGCGAGCATGCCGTCGAGGGTACCTACCTCCCGCTCGAAAGAAATGGCGTGTGGGAGGCCGGTCATTAGTGACATCATGACGACCATCCCCATGATGCCGGGCGCGACGAACTCGAAGTAGTTGGTTTGTCCTGGAACGATGCCCGTCGTCTGGACGTTGTATGGTGCTACCTGGGCTAGCGAATAGTTCAGCGGCGTTTTATACGTCTGGTTCAGTCCGTACGTGGCCGTCTGTGTGCCCATTTGTTGAATGACTTGCGTGAGCTGCGTCTGTATGAGAGATGCCGTCTGAGGGTTCGACTGATCATTGACAATGGTCACGTCTGCTTGCTTGCCGGTTTTGAGGTTAGATGTGAAATTGCTTCCGATGATGATGCCCGCGCTCTGCTGGCCGTTTTGAATGTTCGATTTCGCGTCGGCGGCGCTGCCGACCGTCGAGAGATCCATCATGCCGGTCTTGTTGTTCAGAGCCTCGAGCTGTGCGACGAATTTCGTGCTGAGGGACGCATTGCCCTGCACAGCGTCAAGGTTCGCGATCGCAACGGGGACGTTAGACATGCCGCTATTTGAGGGGAAGATATAGCCGACCATGCCCATCATGAAGAGAGGCATCAGGATGAGCATCACAAGGCCCATGCGATTCCTGCTTATGTCTAACAAGTCTTTCCACGCAATCCAGAGCGCGTGACGAATACCACTTCTAGCTCCCATGGTACAGCTCCTACCGTATCCTCGATTGCACTCTCGCTCCGTGCCGAGAACGCGGTTCCTTTGTGGTTACCTTATCGGCGACCTGCGCCCTCACCTCGTGCCCCGTAAGATAGAGGAACACGTCTTCCAATGTCGGCTCAACGTTACGAATGGAACGAATCTGCCCTGCGCCTGAGCGCACCGCATCAATGACGTTATCGCACGACTCGTCGCCCGACGCGTGAACCTTGATGTGCGTTTCGTCTTCTACCGTGACCGTTTGTGTGCACGACAACGATTGAATATCCGAGACAAGCGTTGGTGTAATGTTTGGAACGTCGAGCTCGATGACGCTCGTATCGGCACCGGTGATTACTTTTTTCAGATTTGACGGCGTATCGAGCGCGACGATCTTCCCGTAATCGACGATGCTAATCCGGTCGCAGAGCATATCCGCTTCGGCCATGGCGTGCGTTGTTAAGATGATCGTTGTCCCAGCATCATCGTTGATGCTGCGCGCAAAGTCTCGGATCTCGTTCGTGGATTGCGGATCAAGACCGAGCGTTGGTTCATCCAAGAACAGGATCTCCGGCTCGTTGAGGAGAGCGCGGATCACATTGATGCGCTGCTTCATCCCGGTCGAAAACGTGCCGATCTGATGGTCTGCCCACTTTTCCATATTAACGACTTGGAGCAGCTCATCGATGCGTTCACGCAGGGCGTCTCGTGGGATATCGTAGAGCTCGCCGAACAAGCGCATGTTTTCACGCGCTGTGAGCCGATCATACATGATCATTTTTTCGGATACAAGTCCGATGTGCTCGCGCACCCTATTACCCTGATGAGCAATATCAAAGCCGGCAACGGTCGCCGATCCTTCAGTAGGGCTACTCAATGTGCAGAGCATCCGAATCGTCGTCGTTTTGCCCGCGCCGTTTGGCCCCAAAAAGCCAAATATCTCGCCTTTCTTCACTTCAAAGGAGAGATGATCGACGGCTACGAAGTCGCGGAATTTCTTGACGAGGTTTGTGGCTTTGATTGCAACGTCGGCCATGTTACTCACCTGATTGATATATCTAAAGATATACTATAAGATATTTAGCTATTTGAAGGTTTCCCAGTTGGAAGCCCACACGTGCGCGCCATTCAGAGGCTTTGTGCGAGCCCGCAAACCAGCGTAAGCATTCGAGAAACGTGTCATAGCTCTTTTTGAGTGTCATTCGTCCGCTGTCTCGGTATGGCGGTCTCCTCGCCCTTCTTGCGCGAGAACCTCCTCGAGTTTGCCACCAAATATCTCTTGGATCACTTGTGAGAGCACGTCAGCTTTTACCAGAATGAACCCCCACGCACCCATCCTCGTGCTGCCCATCACAAGAAAACGGTCTCCCGTTTCAATTCCAAATTGTTTCCTCAGTTCAGCTGGAATCACCACTTGACCTTTCTCGCCAATGATGGTGTCCCCATAGTATTTCATCTTTCGAAGCATTGGACCGTCCACAATTTCCCCCCCAAGAGTACGCGTAATCGTGCTAATCTTATAAATCCTACTTATCTTACTTGCTATATATATAGTTACTAGGTGGCGACAGTTCAGAGACAACTGCAGAATAGAACGCGCCGGCTTGTCATGCTATCAACTTAAGGAGGTGAGATTGCCCCGTTGATTACGATATTCTTTGGAGAAAACGTTCTTGAAGGCGACCAACTAGTAGATTTATCGAGCAAAGTGATTGACCTTATCGCGAAGGTTTCAAATTCACTGAGCAAAGGGTTCTGAAGATTGGCTTGATTTGAACAGACTGGCTCTCAATCTTAACAAATGCTTGCCGACATCTTCGACTTAAGTCGGCTTGATCAAAGCGTACGCGACGTTGAGCAGCTGCATAATGAACACGACCGGTAGTTTGACCACGCCTTGCCACGTAGTAGGGGGGGGCGGCGTGCTGGCAATATGAGTGATTTTTTCATCGGCGCGCTTCGCTGCACGGGTTACCACAAGACTTACGACGATACCGACGAGCGCGCCGCCAATTAGGTCGGTAACGTAGTGAAGGCCGAGGTAGACTCTGCTGAAGGCAACAAGCAGGGCCCACGCGAACAGCACAACGCTGAACTTTCGATGATAGGACGAAAGCGTCGTCGCGAAGGCAAAGGCGTTCGTGGTGTGACCACTTGGAAACGAGGGCTGGGCTTCCGGGGGTACGCCCAAATCGCTCGGCCGTGGACGTGCAATGGCGTATTTCAGTCCGAACGCGACCACATTCGCGAGTATGAAGACGAGCGCGAAGACGAGTGCTTCTTTGCGGGCACCAGCGAGATAGAGAGCGATCGTGATGAGCACCATGAAGGTCAGGCTGCCCGTGAACGTGACCCACCAAAATAGTGTATTAAGAAAGCCGCCGTCATTGAGTCCCCGGATGAAATGCGTCGCATTGTAGTCGAATCCGCCGAGATATGCAGACGCTATCGGTGCATGGATATGCGCCAAAAAGAAGAGCATCGTTGCAAAATGCATAACGTCCGCTTTATAGTTTATGTAAGACTCCACGCGAGATCGCAGCGTGTGTCTTTTGTTGACAGATGAGAGTCCGCGCGGCCAAAAAGGAGCTCGTGATGCGGAAGCTGGACGAGCGGATCATGAAGGAGGAATCCAAGATCGAGTACGTGCAGCACAAGTTCAAGACCTCGGAGATGATGAAGATGTGTGTGGACAAGATGCCAGCGCCAACGGCGTTACTGTCATTTGGCACGTACGATCTTCGGATTGGCAGCACAGCTGATCTCCTAATCTCGAAATGTAACCCGAGGGAGGATTTTTTTCCCTAACGGTCAAGGCATTTAGAGTCGTTTTGCAATCTCAGGCCAGTCTTTGCCTTTCGTGAGGAAGCTCCCTTCGACGTTTGCCTCCATCTCGACGAACCGCTTAAAGGGCACGCTAAAGGACAGCACGTTCTTATCGAGGTACTTGCGTGCGGTAATGTCGGTGAGGCCGATGACGGCCTTAGGCGTTTCGGCGCGCGCCTGATCGAGCACTTGCATCACTAAGCTTTGGCATCCAGAACCAAACAACGTCGAGACGTTATCGTTGGTCGGTCGGTCGAAGTTCGCCAGGGTTGCAAGCGCGGACAGCTGGTCGGCGTTCGCAACGAAGACGACGATTGCAGTCTCGGCAATTTCGCTGTCGGTTACCCCGCTGAGCGGTTTCATCACCAAATACCGCGTCGGCAGGGTAATCTCAGGGAGGTTCGCAATGAACTCCCGCACAAGCTCAGGGGTTTTCTTTCGGTATTCGCCCTCAAACTGTCCCTCCTTTCCGGTTGATAGGAAGTAGTCGATATAGCCCAGCTGATAGGGGCCGAAGCAGAGCCCCACCTGCCCGCCAGGGCAACGGACCGTCTCTTTTTCGAGCACCGCGGTACGCCCGTTCATGGCGGCGACGAACAAGGGAATGATGCAGCGGTTCTTTTGTCCGCCCTCTTCCGTGAACTCCAACGCGTTGTCGGGTTTGTGATCAGTTAGCAGAATGGCGACGGCCCCGCGGTGCAGCCTAATGGCATCGGCGATTTTACTGTGCATATGTGTTCACTCCTAAATCTAGTTGCCTTTCAGGCGTATATGCTTTTCACGCGAATTTGCAGATAGTGCAGCCTGCGCCGCAAATGAGCTATGTCGGCGAAAAGTTGAGCGTCCCTTCCTTTGCGCAGCACTCGTGCGCCCACTCACTCCTTTGAGATGGACGAGAGCCAGGCGTGGATGCCATCGATCTGCAGTCGACTTTCCATCTGCGCGGGTCTAATGTAATTGATGTGCCACGTGCCATCGAACGCGTTCCTGATGTCACTTTGCGTAACACGCCGCGGACCGTATGAGCCGGGTTCCAATTCGCTGAAACAAAGCATGAAATAGGTCCCGGAGCGGTGAAGAACGCTTGCAAGATTAGTGACAAACTGGGGACGTTCTTCGTCGTTCAGCACGTGAAACAATCCTGAGTCGATGACAGTGTCGAATGTCCTCCCCAGGGTGTGCAGTTCCAGCGCGTTCTGGGTGAGAAACGTCACGTTGAGGTTGCGTTCCTTCGCTTTATGCTGTGCCTTCTCGATCGCGATACGAGTGAAATCAACGCCCCACACGTCATGCCCTTTAGCGGCAAGAAATAGCGCGTTCTCGCCCGTCCCGCATCCGACGTCAAGGACGGACCCAACGATTTCGCCTACCTCCTCGAGCCGTACGAACTCCTTCTGCGGACGGCCGATGTCCCACGGCGGTGCACCGTGGTAGACAGAGCTAAAGTCGACCATGCAAGTCATAGTCTGTCGCAGAGCCACTATAAAGGTACGTCTGTCGGGTGCGTTTGCCGCACATCTGAAACGTTAATAATAGCCGAGAACATACCGCATAGTCGAGGTATTTTGATGAAGATACTTGGAATAAGCGGCAGTCCTCGTAGAAAGAACAGCCGAACCATGAAACTCGTTCAGGCTGTTCTTGACGGGGCACGAACGCAGGGAGCAGAGATCGAACTGGTCGACATCTGCGCGTTAGACATCAACTATTGTCTTGGATGCCAGGTGTGTTTCGCAACAGGCGAGTGCGTTCAAACGGATGATCTCGATGAATTGGTGGACAAGATGTTCAGTGCCGACGGCATCGTGCTCGGATCGCCTGTGTACATCAACGGCGTGACCGCGCAACTTAAGACGATGATCGATCGCCTTGCCGATGCCGTTCATTGTCAGCTGCTCTCGGGCAAATATGGCTGTGCCGTGACCACGACCGGCGGTTCCGGTGATGCAGGCGTGCTCAGCTATATGAACTATTTCCTGAATGAACTAGGCGTCGTGACAGTAGGGGAGGTCGGCGTTGCCCTTGGCAGCAATCCCGCTGCGCTTGATGCTGCCATTAACGAAGCTTCCACGCTCGGAACGACGCTCGCAGAATCAATCAAAACAAAGCGCGCGTATCCGGCGCAGGAGAAGGAGATCGCAGAGAGAAGAGCGTTTTTCGTGCGGCTAATCGAGGCAAACAGGGAGGATTGGGCGCACCAGTATGAGTATTGGATGGAGAAGGGTTGGATGTGAATGCCACGTACGACCAGGAGCACGTTGAGCGGCCGATGCGTGCGCTTCATGACCTTCATTTCCACAAAAAGTTTAAGTTGATCAAGGAGAAATGTGAGATTCCAAATAAGTGATAGCCATGACGAAAAAAGCGGAATTATACTCGAGGAGAAGAGAGATGTACCGCTTGTACATCGCTAAGTTGAACAAGTCAGACATCCTCGAGAAGCTTTCTGCCAAGTATCGCGTATCCAAACGGGCGCTGTGCATGGATTGGCGGAAGCGGACCCAGTGGGTATACGACGTCTTTGACCTCGAGCGCGCGTCGTGACCCGTCAAATGCTGCCGTTGCGCAACAGTGTGCGGCTGCTATTATAATCTCCTAGCTGGCGTTGTCGTAGCTGCGGGTTCACACGACGCAATCGCGGGACGCTCCGCGTTTTTTCTAAGCTTTTTTTATTAGCTAGCTTTTTTGAGTATGTCGAGCACGTGTTTCCATTAACGTGGGCTGGCGTGCGAAGGTCATCGACTGTGACACGCATTCGTGACACTTGCCCAGCGAAGCGGCGTTGAGTTGAAAGATTATCGAGTTCAAATAAAAACAAAATGGCCACGAAACCAGTTGGAAACTAGTTTCGCACGCATCAAAGATAAGCTAGATCATCACTATTCTTGCTGGGCTGTGGAAGCACCATCATTCACTATGTAGGATTGGGGTGAGTCCGGGAGCCCTCTGCCGAGGCCATACGTATGGCTTCTAGTGCAGATGAGGGAATGGAGGTGAGACTACACGAAGAAACGCACGATAGCAGTTACCGTTCTCGCTGTGCTGATAGCGTCAGTGGCGTTCGCGGGAGCGGTCTATGCGCAGACGACGAATACTACGACCAGCACAACCACGTCAACGACTTCAAGCAGCATGAGCAGCGCTAGTGGGCCCCTCGGGCCGTTGCTCGGCACGCCAAATCAGAACACGAATCTCAGCACCGTCTGCCACAACAAAGCAGTCAGGCACGAGCTAATCACGTGGTACAAGCAACTTCCTACCGACCAGAAGAACGCCCTGCAGAACGACCTCAAACAGGCGGTGACCAACTGGTATAATCAGTTGCCATCGGATCAGCAGGCCAAGCTTCAGAGCATAGTGAACCAGACAAGCCAAGCGCAGTAGAGAACAAAATGAGGTGAGGGGCGTCAGTGCCATACTTCCCCCCTTGAGCTCTATAGGATCCCTTCGCCTCTTCTCACTTTATTCCCCTTTTTTCAATTGCAACGGCACGGAGGTAATGAGATGCCGCAAAGGGCGGCCGCGACGAAAAAAATGGAACTCTACTCGAGGAGACGGGAGATGTATCGTCTCCATATCGCTGAACTGCAGATATCTGAGATTATAGAAAGGCTGTCGGTGAAATACCGCGTATCGAAGCGCGTCCTATGGGAGGACTGGCAGAAACGGTCTCAGTGGGTGTACGACGTCTTTGACCTCGAGCCGGCTCAGGCGCCGCGGTCGACATAATGCGACGGTCACACACATGCCTGATTAGCCGAAGTGCCTCTGGTCTTGCCGAATCGAAACCGAGGAGTGATTGATGCGCACGATTCAGCAAAAAATAGCGTTGTAACCGCCTCGTCTTTGCTTCGTTTCAAGGAGCGTGCAACGGGCAAAGATTATTATCGGATGCAAGAGATTGCTACGTGATTGTGGTAGGACTTAACGTTATGAAATGGCATCGCGCAATACCTATTTTCTGCGTTCTTATACTGTTGTCAGTTGCGACAGCAGGATGCACAGCTAGTCTAAACCCGCCTTATATTCAATTTAACGCTTCCCAATCTACGACAGGAACCCCGGCAGGAATCAACGCGCAGGGGACCACTAACGGCACAGCGCATATGCTCGCCGTGGAGCAATTGGGCAACAACAGCTACACGGGGGCCGTGTCTGACGTTGTCGTATATACGCAACCTGGAACCGGACACGTCTTTGTTGAGACCGAGCCGGTGACGGGCGTCGATTTTCAAGAGACCGCGAGAACTGCAGTAACTGTTGCAGCCGCGCGCGCTCACGTCAATTCAAATCAACGAGATTTTGAATTCGTGGTAAGTGTACCTAAGGGCGTGGACGAGGTAGACGGGCCAAGCGCTGGTCTTCCCATGACAATCGCGACGTACTCGGCGATAATGAAGAAGCCGACCAATCAGCACGTCTACAGCACCGGTACTATTGACAGCAGCGGAACGGTAGGCGATGTCGGTGGCGTTTACTGGAAGGCAGAGGCAGCAGCACAAAGTGGCGCTCGCGTCATCCTCGTCCCCTACAATGAAACTGTCGTAAGCACCACTTCTCCGCTCGAAACAAACCCGGTCGGGGGCGTAAACTTACAATCGCAGCTGAGTCACGATGGTTATAACGTGACCGTCGTCGGGGTAAAAAACGTTGACCAAGCGTTACCGTACTACTTCAGTTGAAGTGGTTAGGGCCGTTAAGCCATCGAGGTAAACAAGAAATGGAAGCCGTGCGCAAACGGCGTCTAGAATTACTGATCGCGTTGCTCGTCGTAGGAATCGTGGCGGGAGCTACCATCATCGTCCTCGGAGCAGAGAATGCCCTACCAGGAACTAGCAGCGGTTACATCAGCGTTGTAAAAACGCCACAGACGTCGCAATCGCCAGATCAACAGGCCCAGCAGCAAGCGCAATATGAAGCGCGCGTGAAAAGCCTGCTTGCGATCGCAAACAAGGATGACCGCGTACACGCGTTGGTCGTGGGAAAGAACTATACTGTCGTGGGAATTCTCGCACAGCCCCCTCCTTCGTCCGGTGCGCCTCCCATCTCTTCTCTGGTGTTGCGAGTAGAGGGCAAGTTTTACAAGATCGACATCGATATACCGCATGAGAAGGTAAGCTCTGTGGCGGAGCGCATCTGCTACGGTCCGGGGTGCAATGACTAACCTCAGGCCGCACGACGTGAGGTACAGCTATGGTAGGGGGGCAAATTCGAGGAAAGATACTCTTTGCGGCAGCTGTTTTTATCGCCTCGGTGCTCGTGCTCGCGCTCAAGTTGCTCAATCCTACGCCGGTGCAAATCCTCGTTGAGGGCAATACTGCCATTACGACTCAGGTCCCCGGGCTCTTCACCTACGCCGATGTGCTCCTAATTGCTGTTGCGCTCGTTCTTATGAGCGTCAGCGGCACGTACATCTTGTTGCACGACTCAACCACCCCTGCGCCTGCTGCGCCTGCGTCCGCGGGGGACGTGATCCTTGAAGAGCGGCGGCAGCGGTGGGAAGAGGTTGCCAAAACGCTTAAAGACGATGAGCAGACGCTCTTCAAAGCGATTATCGACGAGGGAATCGTTCACCAGAGCGAACTTGTCGAAAAGACCGGCCTTCCGAAATCCAACGTCAGCAGAGCGCTCTACGGGCTAGAAAGCAGGGGCCTTATCGAGCGTAGGCGGCGCGGGATGGGAAATGTGGTATTGCTCAAATAACAGCTCCGTCAGTTGACAGCTTCTTTTTTTTGACGGTCGGTAGCTGTCCCTCGCTGCGCGGTTTTCTGCACTAAGTGGTGCCGAGTGCGGGTAGAAACGTTGTCAATAGTTCCTTTTCCCAAAAACTCACAACTCTGGAAGGTAGCTCAACCGCCCGACGTTGCGATCGTAGCTCAGTTTTGAGCGTAAGAGTGTGCATTCACAGCACGTCTTGTCATAATCTCACGCCGCTTCGCGCTATAGTAACCTATTCTTCGTATGCAAGAATCGAGGGAAAAACATTGGGACAGAGCTCTCGTATAACAGATGACGCTCGCCAAAAATCCGCTCTAAATCGCTTTCTTCGCTTCTGGCGATCCAATAGAGAACGAAAACGCTCGCAAAGGCCCAGATGAATGCAAGCACGCCCTGCGAGAGCACGGCGACGCCAACGATCATTAAGATGAATCCGAGATATATAGGATTCCTTGTTTTGGCATAAACACCGGAGGTTACGAGGCCCTTGATGTGGTATATGGAGGGAATCTCCTGGAACGCTAAGATGCGCATCGCTACCCCGACGAGCAGCAGCGTCCCACCAGTCACTTCTAGGGCGAGCGATGGCGGAACGAGGAGATCATAGCGGACGCTCAACACGATGCTTGCCCAGCCGAGTGCAAGCAGCGCGATTCCAATAACTAGTTGCCTGCTCCGCGGAGAGGGCGTTTTTCTCATCGTTCAGCCCAAGACTGGGCTATCTTTATGGGCAGTTGCTCAACCGGCGTTCGGTTCACGTGCGAGCTTGGACTGCGGAGCGGCCTACTGCAATCACCAGTTACAAGTGGAGTCCTTGAGCCACGCGTGCGCCCAATTCGCTGTCAGCTTTGGTCAAGTTATCCACCATGCGCTCTTGTATGGACTTCTCGGCGTTCCCTAGTGAGTCGACTATATTGTCGACCAGGTGGTCTTGGTCGATCGAGTCTAATGACCGGAACTTAGCACCTGCCTGCGCAAAGTCATTTGTGAGGCTAATCTTCCGTCGAGTGATTTCCCCGTCGACTCGATAGAGGGACGTTGGGCCGGAAGGCGCTTCGTTTGGCATACCGCCACCTAGACTGTTAGGTTCGTAGTTGACTACTCCGCTGTACGACCCCGACTGCATGAAGCCGTCACGTTGGTTGTTGTTAACCGACACGTGCGGTCGGTTGATTGCGAGCTGCAAGTAGTTAGGCCCCAGCCGATGTCGCTGCGTATCTGCATAAGAGAAGATGCGGCCTTGCAGCAGCTTATCAGCAGACGGTTCTATTCCTGGAATGAAGGCACCAGGAGAGAACGCGGCCTGCTCCGTTTCATCGAAGTAGTTCTCCGGGTTTCGATTGAGCACCATCTTACCGACCGGCATCAGCGGGAATGTGTCCTCGGGCCACGTCTTGGTAGCATCGAGGGGATCGAAGTCCTGTTCAAGCTCTTTAGTGATATCCATCATCTGAACGTTGAGTTCATACTCAACTTCCCCGCCCCTAGCGATCGTATCCCAAAGATCCCTGGTGAGGTAATCTGTATCGGTCCCCGCCAATTTCGTAGCTTCATGACGGTCAAAGGAATGGACGCCC
>OCZT010000015.1_pt1 | contig 142742 bp, 138 predicted proteins | sample 1539031 | NCBI WGS metagenome assembly OCZT01 (sample SAMEA3539308, study PRJEB22396) | soil metagenome | biome: tundra; feature: field; material: soil | place: USA | collected 2010-05 | depth 0.15 m
CCGTCATCCGGCACCCCCGCGCTGACGAGGAGACCGGACGGTACGAGCTGCTGGGCTCGGGTGTAGTGGGCAGACGCGCGCCGTTGTCGGCGAGTTTGGTTGTGACGCTTGGCGCCGACCTGGTGATCGCCGCACTCGTAGCGGGGGGACTGGTCGCTTTTGGGCTTCCCGTCGTCGGGTCAGTCGCACTGGGACTGTCGTTCGCGGCGATCGGGTGGACGTTTGCGGCGCTCGCCGGCGTGGCGGCGCAGCTGGCCGAGAGCGCTGGGGTCGCGAGGGGTATCGCAGCGGCGATCTTCGTTCTGTTCTACTTATTGCGCGCCGTTGGCGATGCGAACGAGCAGAGCGGGCAGTCTTGGCTCTCGTGGATGTCGCCGATCGGGTGGATGCGCCTCGTCCAACCATTCGCCAACGAACGTTGGGGAGTATTTGCGCTCTTCCTCGGCGCGTTCATCGTGCTGATCGGAATGGCCTACGCGCTCGCGTCACGGAGGGACGTCGGCGCCGGCATTCTTAGCCCGCGGCTTGGCCCGGCGAGGGCGTCGCAATGGCTCCGCGGCCCACTAGCTTTAGCGTGGAGGCTGCACCGGCGCACGCTGCTTGCCTGGGCCGCGCTGTTTGCGGTGTACGGCATTATGATTGGCTATCTTGCGACTACCTCTGCCGACCTGCTGGCCGCCAATCCGCAGCTTGCAAACTTGTTCGCCCATTTTGGCGGTGCCTCGGCATACACTAACGCCCTTTTCACCCTCTCCCTGACGTTTCTCGGTTGGGTCGCCGCCGCATACGCGATCACGGCCACGCTGCGGCTGCAGTCCGAGGAGGTCGAGGGGCGGGCCGATCACGTGCTCGCCACCGCGGTCAGTCGGCTGCGGTGGGCGGCGAGCGACCTCGCCCTCATGGTCATCGGCTCGGCGGTCCTGCTCGCAGCATTCGGCCTCCCGGCCGAGCTCGCCTACGGGCTGAGCACCGGCAACGTGGGCTACGAACTCCCCCGCGTGCTGGTCGCCACGCTCGCGTACCTGCCCGCCGTCTGGGTGGTGGCAGGGATCGCGATGGCGCTGTACGGTCTCGTACCTCGGCTGTCGTTCGTGAGCTGGGGGGCGCTGGGAGCGTTCGTACTAGTCGAGCTGATCGGAGAGACGTTGCAGGTGAGCCAGTCGGTATTGAACATCTCGCCATTCAACCACGTGCCGAAGGTTCTCGTCAGTGGGGTGTCCTTGATGCCCCTAGTTTTGCTCACCCTCTTGGCGTTGGTGCTCGTCATCGCTGGACTCGTCGGATTCCAGCGTCGCAGCATCGGCTGACCGAAAGTTCATGGTGCCTGTTGGATCATCGCTAGTGCCATTGTACTTCGATCTGGGCACGGCTGCGATATGCGAATCAAAAAGCCGCTGGCGGCTCGTGAGCCCGGTGGCACTCCCGCAAAGCACCGGACCTCGGGAACGTAATATAGTCCCTTATGTATACGGAACGATGTTCTCGGCCTTGTTTTTCCAGAGGTTCGTCTTGAGTTTATCCACAGTAAATGGGGCGCCGTGTGCAGGGAAAATCCGGCGAGCGCCCGCAGCAATGACCTTTTCCCAGCTCTGATAGTAGGCACTCATATCGGTGATAAAAATGACGCAATACTTCGCTCCTAAAAACTGAAGGAAGTTTGACGCCGCATCTCCGATCAGACAGTCGCCGTCGTCAAACAGGACGGAAATGGAGTCCACAGTATGCCCGGGCGTTTCGATGATTTTGCCGTCGAGCGGGATTCCGATTTCCCGCAGACCGGTAGCTTCTGCAACTACGATATCGCCGTTACGCAGCCGATAGGGCGGAAACGTGTCAATCTTCCCCTTGGCAAGCACCTTTTTGAGAACCAGCGAGAGATAGAGCCGCCTTCGACGCATCAGAAAGGCAATCCGACCGTTCAAAAAACCCCCACCATGCGTGCGGTCGTTTTCTCCGATGAGAATGAGATCTTTGCAAACGCGCGACATCACCACCCGAATCGAGTCATTCTCTCGCAAAATGTTGTGTAACAACCCGCAATGATCGTCGTGATGATGCGTCAGAATAATATGACTGATTTGAGACAGTTCGACCCCGGCTTCGTTCAGTCTTGTGCGGAACAAACGCCAATCATCTTCATAGCCGGTGTCGATAAGGACATAGTGATCGCCAGCCTTTACCAAAAAGCAGTTGGTCACACTTAGTTTTAGCGGGATAAAATTCATGATTCTCCCAATGCAATGCCCTTCAATCGGTCTGTCTCATAGCCCACGGGACCCACAATATCGTCAGTATCATCCCAGCCACGACGAGCGAGAGCAGGAAAACCGCTATGTTTTGGACAATGCCAAAACTGGTCGCATAATAGAATAACCATAGTGCCAAGAAGAGAAGCCACCCGAAGGCCACGATGATAGAGGCGTATATCCTTTTGGGGCTTGGTCGTTGTGCCGGTGGTTTTTTCTGTCGTTCGTGTGCTGTTGGCGGTGTGTCTGTCATTTATTTTCACCTCCTATGACGTAAGACGCTTGGTAGGCGGCAGCGCCGAACTTAAAGGTGCTGCTTTGACTTTGACAACTAATCGCAAGAAGAAGTCGCCGCTGCTATGAGCTTTTGGAGAGCGCCAGGACTGACACAGAAACGTGGACCGGCCTCACAGCAAAAAAGAAAGACGACTCGCGGTGCTGGATAAGCGAACGGAATCAAATCGTAAATGCAGTGATTAGCGTGGAGCACGGGTTCGCCAAACAACGAGACGGTTTGAGGTAGGCCAGACAGGCGACGCCGTGCTCCTGCTAAAGTGCAGCCAGACTCGGCGTATAATGCGATGCAGCATTAGATTAAAACAGTTCCGATTCGATTTTTTACTTCTTTTGGAAATTGGAGTCGAAATAGGGGTTCTTTAAGGCGATAAAACGGTTATTTTTTCGTGAGCGCAGCATTCTGCGGCTATTTGAGAGGGGCCCTCGCGCCGCAAACGCCTCCACTGGAACCGATAAGTGAGAAATGCTTAAAATGCCCCGCTATACGGAACCTCCTTGTTTTACTTGTCATGGTCCCCTCATTGGGGTCTCACTGCGCCTTGATCGAGGCACGCCGCCAGGAGATTCTAGTTTGCTCACGTGAAGGTCGCATCCTATCCGCTCTGACAAGGTTCATGTTATAGTAAAAGGGCATCGCGATAGTATCTTTGTTTTAACCGAAGGCCAGCCTTAAGAGAACCACGGCTGCACCGATGAGTAGCAGAAACACGACAACCCAGAGCGCCAGCCACTGCCGCCCGCCCCACGAGGCGATGCGTTCCATGACGCTCCGTTGCCGGCGCGGGGCCGTCGGGCGTGTCTCGAAGGGAGTGCTAGGCTGAACCGTTACGGGCACGCCCTCGGCGTTTGCGCGCTTAACGTGCTCGTCTTTGCACGGCTCGCAGCACGGAACGGTCATAACGCCGTCAGGCAAGTTTAAAATAACAGTATACAACGCCGTGCCGTCGCAGTGGCTGCTTACCGGCTTTTCGCACGTTCCTTTTGCTTCGATCTGTGCATCACCCTCATCGAGGGTATGGGGTACAGTTTCACTCATTCCCTCTCTCCGTGTCCACAACGGTGCGACAACGCAAGTAGTAGCTATTCGGATATCTAGTCTCGCACGGCCTGCGGTAACCGCGTGAGGCCAGCGTTTGCCTGCACGATGACTCAGGGGGGGTCCGATGCGACGTAGCAGCGCAACGATGGCCGTATCGGGTCAAACGCAGCTGAAACGACGCTACTGAAACTCTGCGCCGGGAGTCACGGCTCGCTGCGGCTCAATCAGCGAAACTCTTAAATATGATAATATCTCATAATATATCTAAAGATATATCGGAGGATTAAATGAATTGCAAAACGTACCAAAACGCGTGTGGACCGTGGCACCAAATGCAGCATTTCCACAAAGCTTGGTCCAACCACCCGAGACGAGAGCACGGACACTTGAAATATCTGGTCCTGCTCACCCTACAAGATCAGCCTCTCAACGGCTATGAAATCATCAAAGCTATCGAAAACAAGTATGGCCGCGCCCCGGGCCCTGCAGCGATCTACCCGACGCTTCAGCTACTCGTGGATCAGGGCTACGTGAATTCGAGCGAGCACGAAAACAAGAAGGTGTACGCGCTTACCGATGAGGGCAAAAAGTGCCTTGAAGAAAACCGTGAGCGGATCGATCAGCTCGTCACAAGTGTGGGCCAACCCAAGTGGAATTCACTTCCAGGAATCGGCAAACGCGTTGCTTCGCTCGCGGGCACCATTTTTTCAAACTGCACCTACCTCGACGACGCGAAGACTAAGCAAATTGAGGACCTGCTCGACGAGACACGAAAGCGCGTCGGCGACATCATCTTCGAAAATCAAGCTGACTAAGGAGGTCCATTCCAATGCCACAGCCAATGCCACAGCCAATGCCACAGCCAATGCCACAGCCAATGCCACAGCCCTTTCCTTTGCCACACACGAGCGCAAGGACAATGCGCTTTCATTAGACGCACCGACAGCGAGAAGCATGAATCGAGTGCTAGCGCCTAAAGCGGCTGCCTGATGTCGTAGTATCAAGGCAGCAGCTTTTGCATTAAGTAGTTCACCCAGCCATTCACGCTAAGAGCCCGAGCGCGAACTGGGGGAACTTGCCGCGCGCGGCTAATGAGCCCCAGATTTCAGTGGCGTCAAAACGTCTTGGACGGGCAGCCGGTTCTTAACGAATACAATCACAGCGAGCGCTAGGGATGTCAGCGCGATGCCGAGCAATTCACTTTGCACGAACGCGGCAGGCGGCTCATGAAGTAGTACCACAGAGCCGTGGGCAATGATCAACTCGTACGTGAAGCCAAAGGTAGTCGCTGAAAGCGGATAGAACAGAGGCACGCCGGCGCCGGTGAACAGGTCGAGCAACAGGTGTGAAAGCAGGAAGAAGGTCGCGATTAGTGCCACGTTATATAAAACGTCATTCTTTGCCCTAAAGCGCGCGTACAACGCAAGGCCGATGGTGGGCACGAGGATGAAGACGTTGTGCAAAAGCAAACGGTGGAAGGGCGGCAGCAAATGATCTATGTCTGGCAACACGGCTAGGGGAGCCAGCAGAAGGACGTAGTTTCTGTACTTCTTGTCCCAAAACAGCCATAATAGCGAAGTGGCAACGATGAGGTGAGTAATCGGGTCCGGCATTGTATCTTTTGACGCTGCTTCTCGCAGTGGTTTCACTGGGACGCAGCCATTCGTTTGGCACTGCCGGTTTAAATACTTCCTCGTGGGCGGCGCTACCCTCTCATCATGTAGGCATCCGTTTTACCCGCACGCATTCGTGAGACTCTTATAACCGGCGCGCCGAAGCGTGGATTACACCGCCGAAAAGTTCGCGTGAATGTTGCTATGGCTGCCCGACATCTATGACATCGAACGGCCTCCTCCATCCATTCTCGTGCGTGCAATTCATTGGTGAGGAGCCTCACATCATTGCCATTAATCAACCGTGCAGCCCGAAGCGTGCCTCACGCGTAAGAGTCACTTCCCAGCGTCGTTTAGCTTCACTGCAGGGCATGCGATCGACTCCGGCAACAACAGCAAGCCGCCGCAGAAAAATCAGACTCAGGTCCGTTCCGCACTTCTACGAACATCTGTGTTGAATTGAAGCTGCCTTTCGACAAAGAGAATTGCGGCTAAGGCAACAAAGGTGAGCGTAACGCCGAACACCTCGCTTGGCACCCCCCTCAGTGGCTTTGGAAGGAGAGCGACAGCAGGGTGAGCGTCCTGTGGCGTGGCGAAACTGCCGAACAGCGCGCTTGACACGCCCCTCAGTGGCTCGGGAATGAGAGCGACAGCGGAGTGAGCTACTTCCCACGTGTTCGTGAAACCATACCACGTTGTTCGTAGCGGATAGAACAGTGCTTCCCCCCCATTGAAGAAGTCAAGCACGAGGTGTGAGAACAGCAAAAAGCCTGCCATCAACGCGACGCTGTATAGAACACTGTTTTTTGTCTTTAGCCCGTAGAGTGCGATGGCAAGTGGGGGCACGAGCAAAAACACGTTATGCAAGATATCGCGGCCCGCGTAAAACGGTGCGAAATGATCGAGGTCGGGAAGCACGGCAAAAGGCAGCAAGAGAAGGACGTACTTCCGGTGGCGGCCATCAAAATAAACCAACAACGCCACAAGGGCGACTCCAATGTGAATAACTGGGCCGGGCATTATATTCTTGACTCTGATTTCTTCAAATCGCGATCGAAGTTTGGCGAAGCTTATTCAAATACTTCTTCTCAGGTTACAGTTCGAGGTTTGCATTGAATCGCCGTGCGTATTACGTAGCTCTTATGGCTACCCTCACTCGCTTCCCACAAGTCTCACACGTATTCTCTTGAAAGCCAAGCGCTGAGTCGTAGGTGATCCGCCAGCAAAGTCCGCTGCGAACGTGGCAAAAACCGCCCGGTCATCTCTGACGTCGAACGGCCTCCTCCATCCATTCTCGTGCGTGCAATTCATTGGTGAGGAGCCTCACATCATTGCCCTCAATCTCAGCCATGCAGGCCCCGAAAACCACAATTATGTCGTCAATGTGTGCATGCGGGTGCAGAGGATCGACAAAGAAGACCACGATGTGGCAGCGATCGAACAGGATCTCTGTGGCGATCTCTATATCGCCGCCCTTAGGCCCTGTAAGGTATCGCCTGATGGTCCCCTCGTCTCGCAGCGTTCTGCAGGCGTTTTCGACTTCTTCACCCGTACGGCCAGTTGTCAAGACACGATTAAACCTACAAAGTTCGTCTTCGTACTGAATGGCAAAATCGGTCATGCGCTGTTTCATCTCGTCGTGGGCGATAAGTGCGATAGTCTGGTCTTCGAATCGAGTGTAAAACGCCGCGTCGCGGGCACGGCGGGGTATGGTCACTTCGTCGTATGCGTTTCCGTTTCTTCGTGCCGCGACAGGCCACGCGCCGTCGGGTTCGCGTGATCCCAGTCGTAACTTGAGCGGCGATTTTGGCGCCTTTTGGGGGTTTCTTTTGGTATCTCGTGTAGCTTCGTTCCTGAACCAGTCTGTCACCGAACCAGCGTTCACGAGGCGCTTAACGTCCCAAAGGTCACTGAGTCGATTCAGCGCACGATACTCAGGGCTCAGCCAGTGAGTCGTAACCGGGCTCAAGAAAGACCATACGATGCTGCACTGGCGCTCCACAATCGCGTTCGCAAGAATTGTGACGCCGCAATTCTTTCGATCAGGGAGAACAGTGACGCCGCACTCCTGCAATAGAAACTCTCGAACGTCGTCCCGCATCGTATGCAACTGTTTAGTCTGCGACGCCTCTGGATCAGCTTTTCCCATCACAACGCGGTTGAATGTGCCGCCCGTGAAAAGAAAATGAAACTCTTTCAACGTTTCTCGATCTTCGCCGTTATCATACAGTTCGTGGAATACGTGAACGAGATCGTTGTTCTTCTTGACGCTATCGTAACCCGCAAGAACCGCGATAAGTGTCTTTAGTCCCCCACGATTATCTTCCATTGTCTACCACCTCAAAATAGCGCACTGGTCTTTTCTGCCAATGACAGGCACGACTTAGGCACTATGTCAGCGTTATTTTTCCAAGCCCCCAGGCTGCCATTCTGCAGCATCCTGTGGGTGTTTACAAGCTGCCTCGTTCGCAAAATCACTGAGTCATGATGCGCAGCCGGCTTCAGTCTTTCGCGTCGATCATGGTTAAATAGTTAAGTTTGTGAAGAATACAAGAGCTGATAGAGATCTATGTTGAAAAGGCACCGTCCGCGGGTAGAAAACACGAATGAGAACTACGCCACGTGCTTGTGCTACACAGAACGCTGTCCGACGTACAATCGAAGCGGTCTTACGGGCGGACTGTTCTGCGCACGAGGTCGAAGCGAAAAGACCCTCGAAAAAAAGGGATGTGTGTGCCCCTCTTGTCCGGTTTGGGCCGAATGTAAGCTGAACGGCGTATTTTTTTGCGTGTACGGCGCCGCTCAGTAACTCTTCCCGGAGTCAAAGGGGGCCCTAAAGGTCGCAGGCATTACCCTCACCCGCCCGCGAAAATCAAAATACTACTTTTTCAACGAGTTCAACCGCAGCTCGGATGAAGACCGGGCACCGCTCTATCGCGACTTGATGCGTTTTCGCATCAGCAAACTGTTTCGGGTCTGACAGGTTGTACCCGAGCAGATCCGTACATGCTACCGAGCCATGGAGCGTCTTAAATTCTTGTAGAAATTCACGGACCACTGCGTAGGTCTTTTCTTTCGCGGCAGTATCATCCGGTCGTATGCCGCCGTAACGTAGTCCGATCACCATGATCGCCGCAGAGAGAGAGCCGCAGATATTATCTGTGCGACCCATCCCGGCACCAAATCCCTGTGAGATCCTGCTTGCCATATCTTGGTCAAGTCCGAAGTCCGGTGCAAAGACCGAGAGAATAGATTGCGTACAGTTGAAACCTTGCTGAAAAAGCGCAACTGCGTCTGCTGCCTTTGTCATAGCCCACAGTCACGTGGGAGTGGTAATAATTCTATTGCTCTATTGTGTGACAACTAAAACAAGGCCGTCGAATGCTTCAGACGCAGTGAGAGACACCCTTTTTTCCGTCAAACCTATACGCTCGATACTAGACATCCGCGCCGATGAAACATCCCGCGCCTATCATAGTATCAAAAGGGGGCCGGAGCCACAGAAATGACCCCGGCAGTTTGTAAACCACTGTCCGCAAGGAGAAACGTTCGTGGTGTTGTGGAAGTAAGAAGGCGAGAGACGAGACAAGTGTTTCTCCCCGGAGGCATCGCCGGCTTGCAAGATGGCTTACGAGCACATTTGCCACGAAAAGTCATCTCAAGAAGATCCGACAGCTTCCAGCAAAGCCACAGATATGTTTAAACAAAAGACAGCAAACGCGATCCAGAAAAGCTTTGGATGTCGTCGCCAGAAGTGCGTGAAGAATGGGGCGGCTAATTGTCTACGTCGCACACGAAGAGCCTAAAAAGCCGCCAAAAGCGTGGACACAGCGAGCACGTAGCTACGTGTGAATCGTTTTGTCACCCACAAAGTAGAGCGCCGCAACGAGAACGGCAGTGGCAACCAAGATGACGGCAAAGTCTTGTAAGTCGGTGGGCTGATAGCCGAAGACGATGATATCCCGTATCATCGCCGTGAGACCTGCGCCGAGAAGCAGCCCTAAACTAATGGATCTGGTCTTCATGTAACCAACGACGGTCATCAGCAGCTCGAGCGCGATTACCGCGGCGATAAGAAGGTTTAGTCCGATTATCGGGGTATCGGTGACGAAGTAGCTGACGATGTTGTCGACCTCTCCAGCGAGTGCGACAAGAGCGATGACAACGAGCAATACCCCGACTGCGCCGTACAGTATCAGCTCGGCGCTCTCAAAAACCTGCACCATCCTCTCAGGCGCTCGTCTTTGGGGTGGTTCGGCATCCATTACGTCGTCACAGGAACGCGATTACCCTTCAACGTTTCTAATCGTCTCTCCGCTCCAATCAATTCCTGCGGAAAGCAGTTGGGTACGAAAACCAGTAGACGGCTTTCTTGCTGCTGCAAAAGAATAATACACGAGGTCGACATTCATGTAGCAATAGTGATGAAGGCGTTACTCCTATTGGGGTGTCCCGAGGTTCCGGTGCAAACCGGCCTCGCGCTGTACATCGGGAACACGTTGAAAGCGCAGGGGTTTGAGGTGATATGCGCGGGAACGCCGAGTGCTGTCAACTTAATGAAAGTCGCCGATCCCAAGAAAGCGTACATCGAGTCGTACATGAACATCGACAAGTGCATCGACCAGATCGCCGAGGGAACATTCGACGTCGACCTCACGTTTGGCTTCATTCACAAGGACTCGGGCCTGCAATATCTGGCGACGATTGCTGCGCTGTCACGCAGCACCCCCGTGGCCGTTGTTTTTGGACGAGAGGCAGAGCCGCTCAGCAAAGAGGTTGGCGAATCGCTGGATGGGGTGCACGTCGTATGGGCGAAGGCCGTCCATAACCCACTGCCACTTAAGAAGAAGCTGGACAAGATAGGCGAATGGACCGCGCTCGTGCGAGATCAGAGCTGAATAGCGACACGTCACGTGGAGCGCGTCAATTCGTTGTCACCTCCGGAGCGTGCCGCGAAACGAGAACGAGTGTAAACGTTAATACCGTTACAGATCACGGCGAGACGTTACATCGTGGGAGTACGTAAGCAACCGAGGGAGAAGAATGACAAGCACGGTATATTTTGCACGCCTGAAGGCTGGCAGCGTCGATGAAAGCGCGGCCACTCGAGTGAGAAAGCTCTTTGATGAAGCGCAATTTGGCACGCTGATCGAAGCTGACGCGCTAACTGCTATAAAGCTTCACGTCGGCGAACGCGGGAACGATTCACACCTTCGCCCGGAGTTCGTCCGGCAAGTCGTTGAGCGGGTCAAAGCGAGCGGCGGAAAGCCGTTTGTTACCGACACAAACACGCTCTATTCTGGAAGTCGACATAACGCGGTTGATCATCTCGCCACCGCGCTCGAGCACGGGTTCGACTACGCGGTCTTAGGGGCGCCCGTTATCATCTCTGACGGTCTCGTCAGCGACCACTACCAGGACGTTCGAATCGACAAGAAGCACTTCGAAACGGTCAAAATTGCAGGTGACGTTGTCTCGGCCCAGAGCATGATCGTAATGACGCACTTCAAGGCACACGCAATGGCAGGATTCGGGGGCGCGATAAAGAATCTGGCGATGGGATGCGCTCCGAGCGCGGGAAAGATGGACATACACAAAGGCATGAGTCCGGTCGTCAACGAGGAGGGGTGCTCGGCGTGCGGGGTATGCGTCGAGATATGCCCACGCTCTGCCATCACGATTGAAGGAGGCGTGTCGCGCATCAATCGCGATCTGTGCGTAGGCTGCGGCGAGTGCATGATGGCGTGCACAACCTCCTCCATTGGATTCGACTGGCAGAATGATCTCCCACAGTTTATGGAGATGCTGACCGAATACGCCTTTGGCGCGACCGTGGGTAAGCGGGGCGTGGGGTACTTGAGTTTCCTCTTGCAGATTACGCCTGATTGCGATTGTGTTCCCTGGAGTGACGCGCCGATAGTGCCCGACGTCGGGATTCTCGCCTCCACCGATCCCGTAGCCATTGACGCTGCGAGCTTGGACTTGGTGAATCAGCAGCAAGGCTTACCAGGCACTCGCCTTGTCAACAATCTGCAGCCTGGGCAGGACAAGTTCAAAGGCGTCTGGAGCGAGACACAAGGATCGATACAGATCACGTATGGGGAAGAGATCGGACTCGGAACAAGCTCGTATGAGCTCGTGGAACTTTAATAGCCGATAATTCGAGCAACAGCCGGTCTGTCCTGCGAACGTGTAGATCCAGCCGTATCATCCACTTCGGACAACGTGCTAGATTCTCGAAGATGCGAGTTTGGAGCTTGTTTTTGCCTACTTAAGCCGTGCATCAGCCAAGAAAGCGACGCTTCAAACTATTTGTGGGGAAAGACAGAAGTCCTCTCACGCGAAGCTTGCAGAGGGAGGTGGTTTGATGCCGAAGTACATTCTTTTGTCCAAGCTCACTACTGAAGGCAGGAAGACGGTACGGGAGCGACCCAATCGCATCGAGGAAGTCGATCGAGAGATGGAAGCGATGCACGTCAAGGTCATATCTCAGCACGCCGTCGTGGGGCCGTACGACTTTGTGAACCTTGTGGAAGCGCCTGATAACGAGACTATAGTAAAAGCCTCAGTCGAGCTCGGAGCCCGCGGAACCGTCCAGATAATCAGCATGCCTGCGATACCCATTGAAGAATTCATTAAAGCAATAAAGAAGTAGTAAGATTCAGTCGATATATAGCCCCGAGAGCTCTTTGTCGCAAGCTTGATTAAAGCTGGCGCGACCTGTCGAAAATCCGTCCTCGTCCAGCGCCCTCGTGCGGCGATGGTACTAGTTCCTGACTAAGCGCGCATTAGGGTCACAAAATCGTTTCGTGATGAGACTACACGTGTTCGACGTCGCCGGACCCTAACGTGTCAGTAATCATCCGGAGGATGATGTCGGGCACGGTGCGGTTGCGCCAGTCCATCTCTTTGATTTTGTCGATTTCGATCCATTTCGCGCCGGTTACGCCCTGCCCCACGTGTGGAAATCCGCTCAAATACTCTGCTTCGAAACAAATGAGCAGCACTTGTTTGTCCCACTCGGTGTTGGGGTCATACGATACGTACGCCTTCACCTGCCGAGCGATGGCGACTTTCACGTGCGTTTCCTCGTAACATTCACGCGCAGCGCAATCTTCCAGGCCCTCGCCAAGTTCCAGCTTGCCTCCTGGGAGTATCCATCGACCGGCCCAGTACCCGCCTTCTTGCTCTACCATCAGCACGAGGTTGCTCCGTATCGTGCACGCCAAGCAACTGGTCACATAGCTGCCAATCATCATTGACAGTGAGTCAGAAGTGGTTTATTAAGTTACTCAAATGGCTTCACACGAGCCGGACTCGTGGCCAAGCGACGCGGCGGCCGAGAAACGGCAGGACGTAGAACTGCGGCAACCGGTCGACGCACATATATTCATATTCGGATCAACACCCTAGATTGAACTAAGGATGAGTCTAGAAGATATCGAAGTTGACGAAGCCGTTGCCACCTATATCAAAGAGCAACGTAAGGATTTTAGAGTCACCACGACGTGTTCGGGCGCCCTTATTCTTCCTATATCTATAAGCCTGCCTAAAGAGACTGATATCTCCATCCGCGTCGGTAACAACACGCTCTACGTCTCTATCTACCAGGCGCGCTGGATCAAACGGATCGATCGGCGTATGCTTTATTACGTAAATCTGAAGGAATAACCGTGCAGCTGCCACGAAGCCCGCTGTCGACGGCGTCCTTGTTCTTTTTGCGCGTTTTTGCAGCACGCTAGAGGCCGATGCCCTCAGTCGTGTGCACCGCGCGGCGCATTTCTTCTTGTAACGCCGGCGGCACGCCTTTGATCTCGACGTCCAAGAAGCCGCGAACGATGGCAGAGGTGGCCTCGTCTTCGCTGAGCCCCCGCGTCATGAGGTAGGTTATCTCCTCCTCTGCGATTTTTCCGACGGCCGCTTCGTGCGACATGTCGACGCCGGGCACCGCTCCGTCGAGCTCGGGCACCGCAAAAATCCTTCCGTGATCTCCCAGAAGCAGTCCACGGCACTCGAGATGTCCTTTCACATCAGGGTGGAGTCCGGTCAGATTTCCACGTGAGATGATCTCGCCGCCATTCGTGATCGTTCGTGCGATGACGTCTGCCTTGCACTGCGCTGCCTCCAGGATCACTCGTGCACCGACGTCCATGTGCGAACCGTCTGCCGCGTAGAGCAGTGAGTATGACAACGCGGTGGCGTTCTCGCCGACGCAGCGGAACACGGGGTACATCTGCAGGCTTTTAACGGGCTTCAGGCAGACGTAGTTGCTGATAAACGTAGCATCTCTCTCGATGATGGAGCCGCTCCTCGGGCGAACGGCCACTTCAGGGCCCCAGTTATGTATCATCGTGAAGGAGCAAGTGGCGCCCTCCTTGATGAAGAACTCAGAAACTCCGACGTGAATGCCGTGGGAGAGTTCGTCTGCGGTTCTGCAGCCTGTTATTATGTGCAGTTCCGAGCCCTTCTCAGCAATGATGATGTTGTGCACGTTTTGTGACAGGCTCTCTTGGGCCAGAAACATGCACGCCTGAATTGGCAGGATAGTCTTCGCGCCCGCCTTTGCCCTGATGAAGTAGCCGTTGCTGAACTCAAGAGCCGCCTGAGCGGTGTACTTGTCAGCGTCAACCGCCACGGCTTTCCACCAGTAGTCCTTGAGCCAGTCGTACTTGTCGAGCGCTTCGGTCACACTGAGCACTTCGACGTTCGGTGCCGATGTCTTGGAGTAGATGACGCTCGTATCGAGCTGAAAAAACGAGCCCGATCGCGCATCCTCACTCGCATCGACTCCGACGCCGAGCGACTGGTTCTGGTAATTTGTGGGGAGCATCTTAAGCGTCTGCACTTTCTCGTGGGCCGGGGCCTTCGACGTGTAACTCTCAAGCGGTATGTCGGGACCGTAAGCCGCCTTCTTCTCGCGAGCCTTTTTGGCGCGTTCAGTCAGTTCATCTACCTTGGACATTTTACACACTCCTCATAACCGAGCTCGCAGATATCGTTGAGGAGTTCACCCGGGTTGCCGGAACACGCGATCTGACCGTCAACGAGAACGTGCGCCTTGTCAGCCTGCACGATCTTCAAGATGCCTCCGGCGTGTGTGATGATGAGCCCCGCCTTACGTCGCTCGCGCGAGCGCTTGTCTCTGTCGAGCAGCTTGTTGATCGTCTCTCCAACGAGCGCAATATTTTCGAGGTCGACGCCCGAATCTGGCTCGTCGAGCAGCACGAGGTCGGGGTTTTGCGCGAGGAGCTGCAACAACTCCGTGCGCTTCACCTCCCCGCCCGAGAACCCGAGGTTGACGTCACGCGTGAGAAAATCCGGCGGGATATGGATGGTCTCGGCGACTTCTTCGATCTTAAAGGCGCGGTTACCGTGTTGCGCGGCAATCTCGGTCAAGTCCTTGAGCTTCACCCCGTGGATGGCCGGCGGGTGTTGAAACGAGAGCCCGATCCCGAGGCGTGCCCGCTCGTTAATGGGCAGAGGAGTGATGTCTTTCTTCTTAAACATGATCCGCCCCTCGGTTACGCGGTAGCCGGGAAATCCCATAATGGTAAGCACTAGCGTGGTCTTCCCTGAGCCGTTTTGACCGAAAAGCGCGTGGGTCTCTCCTTCGTTGATGCTGAGGTCTAATCCCTTTAGTATGCTCTTGCCATCAACGTCTACGTGCAAGTTTTGTATATCGAGCATTTTTCCATTCCACCTTTGCTTCGTTCTGCAGACGCGCAGTCTCTCGTCACGATCCGTCTTTGTGCGTGTCGTAGGCGGGGTTCAACGCGTCTTTGTACACGTCGCCACCGTCTATGACGACATCAGGCCAGATAGAGACGCCCGAGTGCACCGTAACGAAATCGTTTATGGTGACGCGCGGACCGATAACGGTGTTGTTCTCAAGAACACAGTGATCTCCTATCCTCGTACCGTTGTCGACGACGGAACCCGAGACCGACGTGCGGGAGCCGATCTTTACATTATCGTAGACGATACCAGAGAGCACTGACGTATCATCGGCGATGTCGCAGTCGGAGCCGATGGTCGTGTAGGGGCTGATCAGTACGTTGTCGCCAACCGTGGTGTTCGCGCCGATCACGACGGGACCAACGATGGCTGAGTTTGAGCCAACAGAAACGTCGGTTCCGATTGTTGCGGGGCCGTTCAAGCGCGCGTCTTTGATATTGAAGCGCCCGGCGATCTCTGTTCCGCGCAGATTGTCGAGCAGCCACCTCGACGCTTGCCGGTACGCTGTCGCGTTTCCGATGTCGTTCCAGTGGCCGCGTGCCATCCACGCCGACATGGGGTCGTGTGAGCTCAACAGTTTTGGGAAAAGATCCTTGGCAAAGTCAAATCGCTCCTTGGGGATGTAGCTGAAGAGTTCCGGATCGCACATGTAAATCCCCGTGCTTGCCAGGTTGCTGAATATCTCGCCTGAGCTCGGCTTTTCCCGGAACCGATGGACACGATTGTTAACGTCGATGTCGAGGATGCCGTATTCCCGTGGGTCGTCGATGGACATTACCCCTACCGTGAGCATGCTATCATTCTTTCGGTGGAATTGATAAAACTCGTGAAGGTTAAAGTCCATCACGTGATCCCCCCCGACGACGAGAAACGGCCCGCCGCCAAGGGCGCTCTCAGCATTCTTGACGCTCCCTGCCGTGCCGAGCTTCTTTCTTTCACGGATATAGTGAATCTCCACCCCAAATTTTGCACCGTCTTCGAGGTACTCCTCAATATTGCGGCCCAGGTACCCGAGTGTGATGACGATGTCATTAAAGCCGTTTGCTGAAAGATGGTCGACGAGGTGGCCGACGGACGGTTTGTTAAGAAGGGGGATGCTCGGCTTCGGCCGTTCGAAGGTTAACGGTCTGAGCCTCGTCCCGGCGCCACCGCACATAATGCACGCTTTCATCGATGTCCCTCATCTTCTTCGCTTCGTCGTTCGCGTTCTTGAATTCACCCTCGGCGTCGTCAATTTCATGATAAAGAGGTGCTTATGAGGCTTAAAAATATTGCGTTTATGAATGGCATCGATCAAAAAATGCCGTTTTCATTGATATTATCGATTATGGACTCACGCGCGTTGAGCTCGGCAATCGAATCGACGTAGCGTTCGAGGTGAACGACAAAATCTTCAAGCTTGTCGAAAGGAACGATGAAGCAACCACCCTCACTAAGAAGCGCGTCGTCTATCCAGCTCACGATGACGGGCACACTGCTGACGGAAAACGCCCGGTCGAACTCGCTGCAACGCGCGAGGTGTTTTCGCGCTTGTGCCCTGATTGATGAGCTGCGGGGCCGAGCTTTACCGTATCGCTTAGCATCGATGAGCACAGTGGTATCGAAGCGGTGAGCGACCACGTCGATTTCGTGGCGCCTTCCGGCTGTCACGAAGACCTTCCTGAAATCCGTAGAGAAGCCGGCGCACGCGAGTACGTCGCGAACTTGTTCCTCAAATTCCTGCCAGGTAGGTACATTGTCTGCGTCATCATCCGCTTCGTACTCGCCGAAGAGCGCAAGCACCATGGGTTACTCCGTGTCCTCCCTCTCGTCGTCCCGGTGCTCGTCTTCAATGTCTTTCGCGGCGTTCCGCAAGCTCGTGGCCATCTCATTTTTCAGAATTGCGATCTCCTTGTCAACATCTACCGTTGGCTTTCGCGCGTCCTTGCGCGATTTGACCGGCACTTTGATCGGTCGTGGCGTGTCTCGGGCGCGAGTGTCGGTTTTGTTCTCTAGGTCCGCAAGCTGTTCGACGGCCGCCTTGAGCGCTTGTTTGGTGAACGAGAGGAGCGTATCGTTAAACGTGCCGCGTGATCGCTGCTCCTCTTTTTGCAAGAGTTCATATGTGACGAGCATGCGAAGCTCTTTGATATCGCTCTTGAGCTCGCGAACCTCTTTAATGAGCGTGTCTATTTTCTCATCACGTGCAGCGGGCATTACGTATCCGTCCCGGCAAGCACGCTGAAGACATCCTCCGGCTCGTACCTGAGCTGAATCTCTCGCGTTCGCCCGCGCGTCCCTCTCCCTGTGAAATCAGTATTAATGAGTCGAATTGAATCAAGCTTTGAGATAATGTCGTAAAATCGCGTGTAGCCGAGATGCGTCTCTTCGTTGAACTTCTTGTAGAGGTCTCCGGCCTTTATCTTTGCCTCCTGCTCTGCGATCAGTTTGAGAAGGTCTCGTTCCTCCTCGCGCAACGAGTGTATGGAGTACGTGAGGTGCACGAGGCGCGATTTTTCGTGTGAGTGCACCACGTCATCTGCGGCGATATATTTCCGTGCGCTTATCTCCGCCCGCAGTCCTGTTTTTCTTAAAAGGTCGATCCCGACCCGCAAGTCACTTGACTCCTCCACCAGATCAATGACCATATTGAGCACGTCGTCCGGCACCACGTTTGCATAGAATCCGTGCCGCACGCGGTCTTCCAATATGTCGCGCACCTCGTCACGGTTGTACAGCGGGAAGTATATCCCCTCAGGAAGAAAGACCGACATCACGCGTGGATCGAGCGCTTTCGACATCTCCACGGACAGGTCGCTTGATATTGCGATGACTCCCACCTTAACCTCCGCTGACACCTCGTGAGCCCGGAGGAGCGCATACAAAACTTTGTTTACCGTGTTCTCATAGAACAGATAGTTGATATCATCAAGCGCGACAATGAGCACCTTCTCCTGATCGATGAGATATTTGGTGATCTTCTTGAAGACGCGCTTGAATGAAACCCCCGAGTCGGGCGGCGTATACTTGAAGAGTTTCTTGTAGATCTCTGAGAATATCGCAAACCGAGTCGAATCGATCTGACAGTTTACGTATACCGGCACGACGCTGTCGGTGTAGTTTTCGATCTCTTCGAATACCTTCAGCACGGCCGTGGTCTTTCCGGTGCCGTGAGGCCCAGAACACAGACAGTTGATTGGCCGCGCACCCCGCAGCGCTGGTCGGGCGGCGATCTTGAGCGCGCGCATCTGCGTATCTCGATGAGAGAAGTGCTCTGGAATGTAGTCTAACTCAAAATAGCGCTCATCCTTGAAGAGCGTCTGATCCCACTGCAGCAAATCCTTTGACGGTAGTTTCTGAGGCACGCCACTCGTTAAATGGTCACGTTGCATGCTATTTAACGTTATCCTGCCCAACGTGGGGGTATTCTCCGCTCCGGGCGAATGGCGCCAATTGAGAAGCTCCAAAGGCGTAAAAATTCCTTTCACGGGCGTTGTGAGAGGGTGAGCGGACGAGAAAGACAGCACGTCCTCCTCGGGCTTTTACTGACTCAGGCCAAGGCCATAACAGACGAGAGTGCCATTACTTTCACGGCGCTCTTGCCATGCGCTTATCCATCATAGCTACGTCGGCCTATTCGGTGAAGATTCATGGTAAGTGAGACTTTTTGCGGGCTTATCGAACGTGCGGATTTCTATGCAAAGCGGGAGAAGTTCCGCTCACGTGACGAACGCTGTGGCGATCTGGAAGGGACCGAACGCCCCGTACTCGTTCATCCATAGCCGCCATCGCGTTTCGCTTTTCGACCGTTAATCTCCTACGTCGCGTTTTCTTGCCGCGTGATCCACTTCTCAGGCTGGGCTACCTCATCGAGCGTCGGCACATCGTGCGGAGAGCGCCACACTCTGTTAACGAAGTCGATCCCCCGACTCGCTGCGATGTGCGAAACGAATCGCTCTCCAAGAACGTACTGCTCCATCTTCAAGCCGAGTCCCGTTGTGCGCTCAAAGAGCATCTCTCTCCCACTTTTGCGCCTTCTACGAAGTTCAAACTCACGCTTCATGTACTCGTACGTGGCGAGCATCTCTTTGCCGATCCTGTCCATGACAAAATCCGAATAGCCCTCGATGACGCTCATCAGGGCTTGAATCTGATTGATGAGTCCTATCTGCTCGCGGGATAGGGCCGCGTGCATGAGTGAGAGTTGTCTCTGCTGCGCATAATGGCTCGCGACAGCGCGCGCCCGCGACTGAAGCCCTTCTGATGTGAGCCCCTCGTTGGTTGCCTCTAAGTACCGTTTGAGAAGCTGGTTTAGGTGATCCTTGAGCCACGGCACGGACTCGAAGACGACGGCGTGGGTGACTTCGTGGATGGCGATCCACCGTCGAAAGTCATCTCTTGAAAACGAAAGTTGGCGCTCGACCATTTCGATGTTAGGCTCCACAAAATAGATCTGCCCACTCACAATTTCGCGGCCGAAAAGGCTCGGGTCGTACTGGCCGAGCACTTTCTTTGCAAGGTACCCGAGGAGAAGCCCGAGACCGACCGTCGAGATGACCTGATTCGACTTGTATACGCCTTTGCTAATGAGCGAACCCCTTTCTTGCGTCCCGAGCGCGTTTTCTAGCGGGGCGAGCTGGTCTTTAAACGCCGTGATGTTCGTATTGATCCAGTCATATCGGTCAAAGACCCGTACGTCGCGGACGCTCGGGGCGTGAAACCCTGTTAACTCGATGATTTGAGGCGTTGGCTCGCGCACGAAGGTTTCATAGGTCGGCAGAAGCCGTCGTTTCTCTTCGTAGGTCCGCCTTTCAGCGTCGCCGATATTTGCAGCGTTTTGTGCGACCTGCTTCCAGTCAATGGGGCCCGCTGGCGAGCGCAAGAACTGGAGACCGGTGTTTAGCACCAGTTTGGGAATGTCCACCATACTTATCTACTCATTGTGATCCGAGACGTGTTACAGACAGCCGTTTATGACCCGGCATTGTGCGCCAAAGGGACCGGCGCGTTGTGAGAGTACACCCGGTGCCCACAGAGCTGCTACATGAAGTCGACCAGACCCATCTGTTTTGAGGCATCGCTCTCAAACAGAGAGTTGACCGACATCTCAAGGAGCATAAGCCGTTGACGCGTGTACTTGGAGACGCTATATTCATTGGCAATCTGGATAGAGCGTGCCATATACTTTGTCACCGTGCCTTCGTGAACGGTGAGCACTATCTTCCCCCCGCATTTTGGACAGTTGCCGCTAATGGGAGGCCGCCGCACCTTGTAATTGCATTTCACGCATCGCACCTTCTGGCGTGAGAATGCGCGGAGATTGCCAATCATGTCGGGAAGGAAATGCGTCTTGATAACGCGCTCCGCGACGTCGCGCTGGTCTACCGCCCGTATGCGACGAGCGAGCTCAAGCTGGCTCTCCATCTTATCCATCATCGATTCGAGCACCTTGTAGGTGCTGTTGAGGGGACCGAGCGAGATCGACGAGGATTGATGAGTAAACCCAAAGCCGGTGTACTCGGCGTCGGTGCCCAACCGGGACGCCACGGTCGCAATGTGCACGCGCTTCGGGTCCTCAAAGCCCAGCGTGGCGTGGTAGAACTCGAGCGGGTACCGGTCGCTTATGTCGAGGTTGTGCGCCTCGGCGTCGATCTCCTTCGGGTCGATCCGTGTGGTCAATACCAGTGGGGCGTCCATTTTGCCCCCGCGACGATCAGGGAGATACGACAACGAGAAGTTCAAGAGCCCGTCGAGAAGAAGCATGACGCAGTCTTCATCACCGTCACAGTTTCGTCGCTTTGACGCGTGGAAGAACGGGTGAGCGAAGCCTGCCGAAGCAGGGGTAAACCCAATGACGCGACCTAGTACGCCGGCGCTTGTATGCGGCGCTAGTCCGATCACCAACGAACCGATGAGGTCCTCTTTCGTTTTTGCTTCATAGTAAGGGGGCTGTTTGTAGTACTTCACGAGCAGATCGTCGATGAAGTTAGACACGCGGACAAGCCACTCTCCGCAGTCATGGGAGAGGATGATGTCTTGTGGCGCAAGTTCGACGACGTCGTCATCGTCCATCACGTCATATCCCAAGTCGCGAAGCTTGCTCGTCGGAACTGAGATCTCGCGTGGCGTGAAGTGTGTCGTGGGAAGGTCGGTCAAATCGTATCTGCAGGTCCCGTCCTTGAACACAAAGATTTCGTGTTTTGCGCGCAACACGCCTTTTTCGATGGGCTCAGGCGTCTTGTTCTTAGATATTAGGCCCAATACGCCTTTAAATCTGTCAAACCGTGCCGTTTCGTCAAGTCGAGTGAGCGCCTCCTGGTAGACCTTTCGCAGGTCGACGGATTGGATCCGATGGCTCACTCCCTGTCTGTTACACTTTGGGCACGTGGTCCCGTTCCGCAGATCGCGCGAACACGACGGACAAAACGTGACAGGCTCTGTGAAAGCGCCGCATTCGCAGCGCGTTTGGTAGGTTTCGTTCAAGCACGTCGGACAGCGGCGGACGCCCACGTCAACGTCGATTATGCCGAGGTACTGCACGTCGATCTCCGACGCGCGTTCGGTGGCCGCTTTTGAAGAACCCGCCGCCCTTCGAAGGGAGCGGTCGCGCCCGCCCGCATTACCGATAGGGAAGAGCACGTGCGGGGGAGGTTTCATCTCCCGGGCTTTTGATTTCTCGGGTCGCCCCATCCGTCCTCCGATTCTCGAAGGCGCCCGTTTTTTTATTTCGATCCCGCTCAGGAGCGTTACCGCGTCAATCGTAGATTTGATGCGCGGGCTTTTCAATGAAAACCAGTCCTTGCTAAGCGACTCACTGAGCCCGAGACTCGTGATGAATGCCGTTGCGTCGTCAATAACCACGTTGCCCTCAGCAACGACGTGAGGGACGAGGAGCGCTTCTAGCAGCTCCTTTGTCTTGGGGTCGTCCGGCACGATGAGTTCGACCGGTGTGTCAGATCCGTCAGCGACGTCGACCGACGGGGTGCCCTCCGATACTCTGCCCGTTTGGCTGACAACCTCGGCAAGCTGCGCGAGCGCATTGAGCGTTATATCGTGCCACAAATAGGTAAACTTGGGGTGCAGCGGGATGCCGAAGTGCCGCGAAAGTTGCAGCGCGCGGGACGCGGTGAGCACACTCCCATCAATGCGGGGCACAGCCTCGTTCAAGCGCTTTGCCGCCTCCTCAAGATCTTGCGTCCACCATTCGTGCACGTAAGGTGAAGGAATCAGTGGGTGGTTATTGCCAAGGAAGTCTCCATAGTTTACGAGAATCTCTCCGAGGTCGAGTATCTCGTCGATGTCGTTCTTATGCTCAAGCGCCGTTTCGTAAGAGTCGATGCGGACGACGGTTCCATTATAGAGTTTTACGGTCGGTCCTTCGATTGAATCGACTGAGGAAACCCCGGCAGCCTTGCCCGGCCGCTCCATCTTCAGTTGCGTTCCTGGAGCCAAGAATTCGCCGAGCACTACCATCGTCGCGGGGTTGATTCCTGCGGAAGCAAAGCCTGTGTTGCGCGCTCGTCCGTATCGAAGTCGGAAGCCCCCCTTTCGCGAAGGATACGAGAACACGGGTCGCCCGGCGATGATATCTTCCATGTACGTCCAGCTGGGGGCAATTTTCGTCTCGCCTGCGCGCTTCTTAGTGACTTTTGAGCTTCCTTCCCCCTTCTCTCCTTCTTCGGCCACCTTAGCGTGAATAATTTTGTCTAACCACTCCCACCCGTCGAGTCCGAGCTGCGACACGTACTTCTTCAGCTTTGGCGCTTTCTGAGCCAGCCCCTCTGCCAAAACGAGTGCCATGCCGCCGCGAACCGCGTTCGTCTTTACCCTGTCAAGGTTTCGATAGCCTGAAATCTCCTCCTGTTCCGTTCCTTCACCGTTGACACAGATGGGACAATTCGTCACGATCGTTCTGATCTCACTGGCCGAGGGCGTATATTGCAGGTTTACGAGCGTTTTGTACAACGGGATCTCTTCGACATATCGCTCAACCTCTTCGTCCCGCGGCACGTATCGACCGATGCCGACGGCGCGCCGCACGTAGTCGGCGACTAACACGGAAAGTGCTTGAGCCGTCCCGCCAGCGCTTCTGATGGGGCCGGAATAAAAAACTTGCAGGTAATCGGTCCGATCGTCGTTCTTACCTAGTTCCACCCGTGCGATGCCCTCAATGGGAGCGGCGACGACCCCCTCGGTCAACATCGCGACTGCAGTTCTCACGGCCTTTTCCACCACTTGGACTTTGCTCTCGTACGGGCCGAATTCGTCATTTGCAAAGCCCAGACCAATCGTGAGTGCCGCCTCTTCGCGGGACATTGTTTTGTCAAGCTGCCGTATCCGCTGAGCTAGTCCCGGAATGCCGATGAGGTTCTCAACGCGCTCAGCAAGGTCACGAGCAGGCAGGATTTCGGGAGAAAGAGAAGGATCCTCGCCGTTTTTCCGCGCTTCAGACGCGATAGTGAAACAGGTCTCAAGCTCAGATTCTAGCTGTTCAAAGTAGTGATTAATATCCTTGATCATCGAATCATCTTGGCGCTTCGCGCAGCGACGGCAACTGCCTCTTAAAGATGTTGTTGCTGCTCCAAGTTAACCTTTCTCTTGTTCGCGCTTATGCTGAAATCGCGTAAGAAAAGCACTGCGCGCGCGGCGTCGGTGCGGTCTCGCGGCGATTAGAAATAGAGCTAAATACTTTTAGGCGTATCTTTTGGTGGTTCAAATGGCAAGTATTAACATATTTAAGCTCCACGATATCTACATTTTTAAGCAGTACCTCGGCGATCCTGGGCTTTTTAAGCAGTTGGGCGATTACTACAACGGTCCCAACTATCGGTTTGAGATCCCCCCAGCAGATCTCGCGAAGGTTCAGGACATCTTGCAGGCAGCGGGTTATGACATTAACGTGGTGGAAGACCTCACCGAGTTCCGCGTGACGATAGGGCGATTCCAGAAGCACAAAGAGATTCTGAAAAACAGCGTTGAGTTTGAGGAAGTCGGGGACGACAAGATCTTCCTGATGAAGGATCAGGAAGCAGTTAAAATGGCGCTGAGCCTAGGCGCTACAAAATACGAAGGAGATTTATTCAGCTGATCGTTCCGCAAGCGCGTTGGATAGGCGAAGAGCTGCGCTTTCCAGCCCCACGCAATAGGTGACAGGCCAGATTGTTCTCCTTGCTGAAGTCGCCGGATAGAACCGATTCGCTTATTTTATCTCCTGTGTCAGTTGCTTTAGTGCAGCCTTTGTGTAACGTCTACTGATGCCGTTCTGTTGCTTGCAAGCACGAGCTCTCGCAAGCGCGTTTGCGCGACTCTGAGGTCCGGCGCGCGGCATTACGGTCTATCGCTCTCTCTATCTAACTTGTGGCGCAGCGATATGAGATTTGATGAAAGAGCAAAGCGCACGTATAATATACTTTCAAGCTTATCGCAGTCATGCTTGTGCTACAGGCACGGGACGGAATCTCTGCGTGAATATGGGGGTTGATATAGTATGAATTCTACGGCAGATCTAAGCGCGAGCGATGCCGCGCCGCTGCGGGTGTGCATGGTGACTCCTTTTCCCCCGCGCCACGACGGAATCGCAACATACTCATCTGAGCTGATTAACGCGATGGAAAGTTTTGGTCACACGGTCTACGTGATCAGTCATACTGATGAGGACGTAGGCGGACACGAATCACAGACAAACGTGTTCGGGATTATAGATATTTCGAAGCCCGACTGGGAGCGCGTCATTTTTGAGAAGATAATGGATCTGAAACCAGACGTCGTACACATTCAACACGAATACGGCCTATACGCGAATATGGGAGACTATGGGATCAGCATCATCGATTTACTCTTTCTACTTTTCGTCGCGCGTGTGCCTGCGGTGATCACGTACCATTCGGTATACAGCACGCTTGGTCGAGAAGAGGCCATCTTTACCAGCTTGAGTCTGGATACCGTTGACGCAGGCATCGTGCATGAAGAATTTCAGAAGATCTTCTTGCCGGCGAACTTAGGGCGGATACCAAACAACGTTTACGTTATCCCGCACGGGGCAAAGACTGCGGTCGCGGAAGACGTCCCCGACCAACGAGAGGCGAAGAGACAGTTCGGATACGAAGGCAAAAAAGTCGTTCTGTGTATCGGGTGGTGGGAACCAAACAAGCGGTTCGAAGACGTGGTGGCCATATGGCCTGGCGTGCTCGAAAAAGCCAAGAATGCGGTTCTCGTTATTGCAGGCGACGCAAGACCGGGGTCTCCTAGTGGTCTCTATTACAAGCCGAAGCTGCTCAAGGCCATTTCAGAATCTCCGGTTAAGGACCACATAAGGGTTATCACAGGGGCTTTCACGCCGAGAGAATACGACTCACTACTCAACCTGGCGGATTTCATCGTACTGCCGTATGATCGAGCGTCGCAGAGCGGGAATCTTGCACACGCGTTTGCGCTGGGAAAGCCTGCGGTGGTAACGGCGGTCGAAGGCCTCAAGGCGGAAGTCGAAGCAAGTCAAGCGGGCGCAACCGTCCCGCTCGGATCGCTTGAAGATTTAAAGGCTGCTATACTCTTACTTCTCCGAAATAACGAGTTGAGAGAGCTTTTTTCTAAACGAGCGCTTGAGTACGTCCAGAAAAAGATCGGGTGGTCTATCGTCGCAAAGAAACATATCCTTCTGTACGAAATTGCTATGCAGAAGGAAAGGATGAAAGTCACTCCGGCATCAGGACTTGACGTAAGTCGCGGCTAGGGCCGTTGATCTTGAGCTTCATCGCGTGACGACGAAGAAACAGTCAATGCGGGCCCAAAACCTCGTAGTAGCTGTTTCTCGCGGGCTGACGAAAGATATATACTCTATCTTACTGTAGTAAGGCGTAATCGCCGCCGAACCAGATGCGCTGAGGTTTTATGCCAATTTCACTTGATGATATTACGATAACGAATTTTCCTAAGCTGTTTGACCAGATAATAGAAGACAAACAAAAGGTCGGGTTAAAGCCAGTCCAGAACAATCCACCAGATCTGCTAGAGCGAGCAAAGTTCTACGGAACGCAGTTTAGAAACGGATCGTGGAACTGGGCATCAAACATCTGGAACCGAAGCGCAGCAGGCAGCGTCGTAGTCGAGCGCGAAGAGGACATGCGGGTGGAGCACCGAATGTTGATGCTTCGCGTGCTGGAGCATATTCTTGATCAGCCGCTGATTCAGGCAGATGCAACGCTCGGGCAAAAGGGCTCAAAAGGAGAAATGAAATGTCGGCTCTACTGCGACGCGCAATTCCCTGACGTCGCGTACCGCTGGAAAGCGGTCAATTTCCCCGGCGATCCTGACGCACAGCCCGACGCGCAGCTTTTTATGATCCCGCACTACCTTGAGAATCCGAACGTGCCAGGGAAAAATGAGATGCTGAAGGTCATCCGCTTCCCCTTCCACAACTACACCATTGTCGCTGCATCGTCGTACATGGGAGAAGCGAAGAAGGGATTCCTTTCGCACTGGATTTATGAAATCTACAAGAGAGGGGGGACAGGCGAGCACGCTTCGCTTAAGGAGTTTACAATCAAGCGCGTTGACGGCACAAGCAAGAACATAGTGATGTCGGTGTGGGGACTGACGGGCAGCGGAAAATCCACCCACGGTCACTACGTCTATGACGAGAAGATCGCGCAGATCTACATCGACAAGTTTGGAATCAATCCACTCGAGTTTATTTCTAATCAACTCATTCGAAATGACGACGTTGTGGCGGTTTTCGAAGACTGTGTCGTCAGTCCAGAGCGCGGCTGCTGGACAAAAACAGAAGACGTTGACGTTACGCAGCACGCCATCTACAACGCCGGAACGTCACCGAACGCGCTTCATGAAAACACGGAATGGGACGAGCATGGCGACGTGAGTTTCCGTGGAGAAATACTTCAGTATCACGGAAAATTGAATCAAAACGCGCGGAGCATCATCTTCTTGGAGGACACCGGCTACTTCGACGGAAATGTCGACTCATCCGGACCGCTTAACATGGCGGTGTTCATCAGCCCTGGATATATCTCGGACTACGCTTGGGTGAAGCTGAACGATCCTGCGTTCGCCGCAAAGGTGCTTGCAGACGGCAGAACGATCGGCCACCCCGCGCAAGGTCGAGAAGGCGTCGGCGGCGAAAAGTATGAGTCGAGATATTGTCTGCCGTTCACGATGGGTGTCGGGAACGCCGCGCATATCCACCGATTCTATAATTTTATGAAGGAGAGGGCTGAAACCGACAATCCCATCGAATCGTATCTGATCAACACGACCGGACGCGTCGGCGCCAGGTACGTCTGGGTCGATACGCACCTTGGCGACGAACCCATCTGGCTCGCAAAGACACTTTTTGAAGAAGTGGACGGCAAAAAAAAGCCGGTAGGCGGGACCGGCCCTACAATCGAAGAGACGCAACTGTTCTTGATCCAAGCCACGCGCGGTGCAGTTGACTATGAGCCGCACCCGCTGTGGGGCGACAAGATGCTTGTGCCTGCACGGGTAGAAGGGCTGCCACAAGAGCGCTTAAAGGAACTCGATCCGTTCACGTACAGGACCGCCGAAGAGATGGAGGCGCTACTCAGGCAGCAGATTGCACAGAGTAAATACTACTTGAAAGCCCAATGCGCGCGGCTTAACAAGCGGGTATTGAATGCAATGGACTTCTAGGGGCCACCCGCCAATCCAAAAGACCTTGCGTTAGTACTAGACCACGGCGCTGTTATCCCAACAGATTACGCCTCTAAAAGCGTCAATGCTGTTGAGCGCTAGCGCGAAAATGATCCTGGGGGGCCAATCTTTCATGCTGAGCAAACACCGCTGTCGCATGCCATACGCATCACTAGTCGGCTGATGCGCGTCTTCCGCGGCGGCGTCGCGTTGACGCTGCTGCGAAATCACCGGTTCAATCTTCACACGGCAGATTCAACACCAGAATGTGCTAATTCTGTTTTGACGAACCCACAATACACAAGCTTTATTGCTTGGTTGCGATATTCTAAACAGAGTTTATGACTGATACAAAGTTTTGTAAGTCGTGTGGAACGACCGGAAGCCCTTCCGCGAGTTTCTGCAGAGAATGCGGAGCCGCTTTGACCGAAGAGCCTAGCGTCGATCAGAGTGCATCGACCGCAAAGGCGCAAGTTAACGCAGGCATTGCTCTTTACCAACAAGGTGACTATCCGGGCGCCTTGAGCAAGTTCGAGAAGGCGACGGAAGCCGATCCGACTCTTGCGGCGGCGTGGAGTGACAAAGGCTGTGCGTTGGGGCGTCTTGGCAAGCGCGACGCGGCGTTAGAGGCTTTTAACAAAGCCCTTGAGATTGACCCGGACAATCGAGAAGTTCGCGAAGGCAAGGATCTGTGTGTGCGCATGCTTGGCTCTCCTCAGGAAGCAAGCTGAGAACCGCCGCTCGGCGGGACTTTATGTCGCACGACGTTGATCCGGGCTGGCTACCCTGGCGCGTGCTGCTATTCCGTTCGGGCGTCTGACTAGCTGTTACGTTCCCAGTACATAGGCCAAACGCGGGTCGATAAGACCTCTGCCTAGTTTCGATCTCTGTCGGTCAGATGTGTGGACTAAGATCTCCACGGTCAAGCCCCCAGCTTTCGATTTATCTTAAGCCGCTCGTTTTCAGGGCATCTCACGGATTGTGGGCTCGCTCTTTTGTAATTGCTGGTTTCAGCGAAGTCAGCGTAATTCAAAAGGTTTACGATCTTTTAAAGCTACTTTTAATAAGCGTATCGCTTTGTCGATAAAGCGGGTCGTTTGACGGGGCAGGCAGCAGTGAGGATCTTTGACAGCAAACCAGATATCGCAAAAATGCTCGCCAACGGCGACGTCGAAAACTTAGCGCGCACGATAGAAAACGGTGGCCCATATTTCGACCACGACGAGAGTACGCGCATGGAAGCTGTCGACGCACTTGGCAGTCTAGCAGATCAAAGAGCGATTGATCCTCTGATTGGCGCTTTGCACGACGAAGAGGAGCGCGTGCGTCTGAGCGCCGTTGCCGCTCTAAAGAAGCACCAAGCGTTCTATCCCCTCGTCAACGCACTGCGCGTGAGGGACAGCGGCGTGCGTAGAGCCGCTGCCGAAGCGCTCGGCGAACTCGCCAACCCCCTTGCCGTTTTACCACTCACAAAGGTTTTAGATGATGAGGACGCGCGTGTGCGAACCGCCTCTGTCGAGGCATTAGTAAAGCTTGGTGAATCGTCAACGGACCCCCTCATCAATACACTAAGGGTGATTAATAACAAGGCCCGCAGAGCCGCCGCCGAAGCCCTCGGCCGGCTCGACAACCCCCGCGCGGTCCTCCCGCTCATTGTCGCCCTTGAGGATCAGGACTGGCGTGTCAGTTTTGCAGCAGCGTGTGCACTCAAGCAGTTCAACGATCCACGCTCGTTAGAGCCGTTCATCGGAGCGCTCGGAGACGGAGAGACGGACGTTCGACGGGTGGCTGCCGAAGCCCTCGGCCGACTCGGCAACCCCCGCGCCGTCGAGCCGCTCGTCCGCGCGCTATACGCCGAAAACAGCGACGTTCGACGGGTTGCCGCCGAAGCCCTCGGCCAGCTCGGTGACCCCCGCGCGGTGCTCCCACTTGTTGCCGCGCTGTCCGATAAATTCGGTAACGTCCGCGAGGCTGCAGCTTGGGCACTCGGCCAACTTGGCAACTCCCAAGCGGTAGACCCCCTCATAAAATGCCTCGAAGATCCGTACGACGACGTGCGCGAAGTTGCCGCTTGGGCACTTGGGCAATTGGGCGACCCTCGTGCGTCGAACCCCCTCACCGAAGCGCTGAAGGATGACAGTCAGCGCGTGCAAAAAGCCGCCGCTCAAGCTCTTAAGACTCTACCCAGCAAATCCTCTCGCGGCAAACATGCGATCACCATCGCTTGAACCGGCCCCGAGTCAGAGTTGCGGGTGTTTGCCGCTCGCTTTTTTTAGGAATGGGGGCCTTGACAAGGCTGATTCCGAGTGCCTCCGCCTGGTGATAAGGCAGCGCACTGGGGCCAGCCGGTCACCGCTTGCGCACGATCGCAGCGCGTGTTCATAAGTTTCGGGATTCGGGGCCATTCTGAATCGGCGCGCATAGATGCTGCTCAAAGCCAGTTAAAAAGCGCATCGGTTTTTTATACAAGCCAAAATTATATAAAAACTATTTTAATCGTCGCTGCCGCGACAGGCAGCCCTCCACGAGGCAGGATAAGACGCTCTCTTGCGTGTCGCGATCTGTCCAAAAAACGATTGAGCGTCTTACCTACCCGGTGTTACAGGCGCGTAATTCGTTTCGATACAAACCTTAAACTCGGGCGTAAACTTCACAGATCCCGCGCGCGACTAGTTCCTCGCTTGCTATCTTCTTTACCGGGCCGTATCGAAAATCGTTCGGGTTCACCTCCGAGCATATAACAAGACGGCACGTTCGCGCTTAGTTTGCGCTCAATACACGCCGTTTTGACAGGAGATATAAGGCCGCTATCAGATAAGCGAAGACGAGCGTGATTGCCGCGCCTAGAATGCCAATCAGTGGAATCAGAACCACGTCGAAACCGACGAGCACAATGAGCGCGATAATGCTGCTGAGGGTGTTTACTTTTGCCCCGCGCGTACCTTCTGAGGCCATGAGCCAGCTAAGAGCTTGATAAAAAAAGCCCATTGTTGCTGCAATCGCGAAAAAGAGTGCGATTTCCCAGCTGAACGGATACTGGCGTCCATAAAGAAAGAAGACTATCCACTCTAATAGAAACACTGATGGCGCGAGCAAGGCGGCAAGGTACGGCGCTGCCTTGTTTACGCGGCGTAGAATGGCCAGCTTATCGTCGCTCTTGGATGCATAGGGGAAAAAAGCGGCGTTAATGACCATCCAAAGCAAGACGGCTACAGTTATTGATGGCAGGAAATACGCGGCGTAAATTCCCACATCCGCGGTCGTCATAAACTTGTTGATGAGTACTCTGTCGACGCCCATGAAGGTGGCTGCTACACCTCCAGGGAGGGCAAGAAGAGAATAATGCACGATTTTTTTCGCCCAGGACCGCTCAAATCGAAGCTTTATGTAGTCTCTGAGGTAAACGACCAAAATGAAGCCGATTACCGCGTAGGATAGGTAATACGAGTACGCTGCCAATTCCCACGACGTCAGGTTCTTGCTGATGAATGCGAGAAACGCAGCAAGTAGTATGACTGATTGAGCGGCAGTGAGAAGTGCATACGCTCTCATTTTGAAGAAGACTCTGAGAGAATTTGTGGTTAACTGATAGAACGTGGAAGTGACGGCGAGAAAAAGAGCGAAAAAGAATACCTCTGCCGTCACTCCAAACAAGTATGATAACGGCGCAGAAAAAAGTACGAAGATACACGCCGAGGTTACAGTCAACACCGCTATTAGAATGTACGAAGTGGAAATGATGGTGACCTGTACAAGATGATCCTGCACCTCCGAACCATACTTTATCATCGGCGTGGAAGCTGCTATCATTGAGATGGCGAGAATAGTGCCCACTGTCGAGACAAGTCCAAGAATCCCAAAATTACCGGGTCCCAAAGCCCGCGCTGCAATGATACTGAAGGCTAGCGTGAATAGGGATCCGACCAATGTCCCAATCCCCACGTACGAGGTACTCAAGACGAACGACCGCGCTTGATCATCCATCTTCTCCTTGAAAATCAGCTCGTACAGGACACTGAGCAAACGCAAACCAAGTTCCTTGACCGTCACGGGCTAAACCTACGTGGAAGTAATTGCGAATTTATATATAAGTTCCATTGATAAAGTCCCCACTCGTAGTCTCGATCTACTGAGCTGGATCTCAGACATCTGTCTCTCGCAGTGGTACAGAGTACGCGAGCTTGCTTTTACTAATAGGTGGGAAGTCTCCCTGCGAAAGCGGCGGGATGAAAGTTGTTCTTATCACAAGCAACACTATATAGTCATAAAAAACCACATAAAACTATGAAATATCAACTGAGCAAAGGGGCTCATTCAGTGTATGCGCTTCAATACCACTTTGTTCAGTGTGTGAAATATAGACGAGATGCACTCGTCGAACCCGATATAGTGGCGTTCCTCAAAGGCAAAATACACAAAATAAGTGAGACGTTCGACGTTGAAGTGTTGAACGTCGAAGCAGACACCGACCACTTCCATATGCTATTCAAGGCAAAACCAACTCTTGATATCCCACGATATATCAACGCGCTCAAAACCATAACGTCGCGTGAAATCAAGCGGAATTTTCCCGATGTCAAAGACGTGCTGAGGAAAGACGCATTTTGGTCTGGGTCATACTTCTTGGCAACAACCGGACAAGTAACGCTTGACATGCTGAATAATTACATTGAGAATCATGAGGAAAAACGCCGAAACGTTTCTCAAGTTGAAAATCAAACAGCTTTGTCAGTTCAACAAATGCAAAAAAGGAATGCATAAATCACGATGCAATACCGGACACGCATCGCGGTTTGTTGGATTTCTAACCTATTACGGAGCTAAAAGATAAGAAAGTAATAGAAATCAACAAACGGAATACCACAAAGCGTCACAATATGCCTCTGTGGAAAAGAGGGATGATATGCGATTGTGGAAATTCGACTGATAGAGACCGAAACAGCGCGGTCAACAGCGTGGTTCGATCTCTTGCGCAAAATGCTTTGTGGACAAGCTATCGGAAATTTGCTGATAATCTGCTAAAAACAGAGCTATCAATAGATGGACATTCGCAGGAAGCACGGTCCAAAAGGTCGGTGTCTTCATTAATGACTCGCGTTTAAGTATTACTGGGGAATCGTATATAGCTCCTGCTTTGAGATTTGTGCACGTCAGCGACACCCACCTGGGATATCGTCAATACGGTTTAAGCGAGCGTGTCGACGATTGGAGCAGTGCCACTCGTGAAAGCATTGATTACGCCATACAGAACCGAGTAGACTGTGTCGTTCACAGCGGCGATTTGTTCAACTCAAACAAAGTTGATCACACTTCGTTGATCCACGCCATAGAGATGCTAAGAGCGTTGAAGGACGCTGATATCCCCTTTTTTGTTATTGACGGCAATCACGACAGAAGAAAAGGCTCTCAAACGCACACCGCCCTCGATGTGTTGCAACGCTTAGATCTGTGCCACTACTTAGCGCCGGCTGGAAGAACGCTCGAAGGTGCGATAGGTGAGGTGAACGGGACGTCGATCGTCGGGCTCGGCTATCACGGTGCCTACCTCAGGTCTAAGCTACGAGATTTTTATGAACAAATGCCCGAAGGGCGCAACGTCGTGCTGCTCCACGCTGGCATAACGCAATACGCCGAAGGAGGGCACCCGGAGATCGCCCCGCCTGAGCTCGCAGTATTACGGCCCAAGACCGCGTACCTCGCGCTCGGGCACTATCACAACAAGTTTCGCCTCGATGACTGGATATTCAATCCTGGCAGTCCGGAGTACTACCGCTTCTCCGACTACGGTATCGAGCGCTGCTTTTACGACGTCACCATGCAAAACGGGAATCCTGAGGTTCGTGAAATCGACGTGCGCGGCGTTCGGCGAATGGTGAGCATTTCCGCGGACTATCCGGGTGACGATTATTCGGTGCGCGGAGCTGTGCAAGCGCTACTCGACGAAGCCGAGCTCGAGGCTCCGGTTTCGGGTTCGCTATTGCGCGTGATTCTTAACGGGGAGGCGGAGTCTCCTCCTAACCTCTCTGAGCTTAAGCAGTTCATAGACGAGCGTTACGTGCCCTTGTACAGCACTGTTCTCGACAATACCGTCAGCACCGACGGTGAACTCATCGAGACTCCGGGAAGCCTTGACGACCTGGAAATGAACATGTTCGCAAGCAGTTTTGCGCAGTACAACGAGCAAGCGCGAGACGTTGCGGGTTTCGCGCGCACGCTTCTTCGTGAAATAATCGAAAGCCAACTTACGAACACGGACGACGCTGAGCCCATCGTACAGCACGTTTCACGCTTTAGGAGGGACCACGTATGAAACTGGAAAGCCTCCGCCTCGTGAACATCAGAGCGTTCGAAGACTCGGGAGAGATCCAGTTTCAAAACGGCACGATCTCCATATACGGCGAAAACGGTGCCGGCAAGAGCACCATAGTGACGAGCATTGGCAGGACGATCTTTGGCTGGGACGACGGGGTTAAGCAGGCAACGATAGACTACGCGGGAGAACGGCACAGGCAAGGAGTTACCGAGTACCTTTTGCGAAAAGGAGCGGCAGAAGGGTCTATAGACGCAACATTCTCGCACAAGGGACACGTGTACCGCGTGAGACACGTCCTATCGCGTACGACTCAGAGTTGGGAGCTGTACATTGACGGAGAGAAGACCGATCTGTACGGAAAGCAAGAGATACACGAACGCATTCGCGACGAGCTGGGCATGGCAGAAATTCGCACGTCGTCGGCTGACAGTCTGTTTAGCGACGTTATCTGCGTGTTACAGGGGCAGGTCATCAATGAATTTGAGTTCACGTCTCAGAAACGAAAAGACCATTTCGACAAGGTTCTCGGTCTTTACAGTTATCGACAGGCCTACAGTGACTCCGTTCACGTAAAAAACAACTTCAAAAGCAAGATAGCGCGCGCTGAGTCGGAAGCGCGCGTGCTTGAAGCTGAAATAACGCACCTCAGCGGTCTCGTTAACCGATTGCGAGAGTACGAACGTGAGCTGCAAAACCTTCGGCAGTCGATCGGTGCAGTCGAAGCGAAGTTGTCTGCGGTCGAAAATCAGAAGCAAACGTACGAATCGCTTCGCGCGGAACTCGAAAACCTCAAACGGGATCTCAGCACGGCAGATGTTAAAGCGGGCGACGTGGCGACGGCAGTTGAGACGGCAAATCGCGAGGTGCAAAACTGTCGCGAAGCGCAGAACGTCGTCGAAGAATGCCGGCCGTCGTTCTTGCGATACCAACATATTGCTGGGCAGCTTGACGAGGTACGGGCGCTGGCGCGGCAGGTGGCTAGCGAAGCGATGCGCCTCTCTGAACTCCGTGTCGCTCACGCAGGCATCACGAGCGCGAAGGTAAACGCGCTCAAAGAGCTTCAGCAATTTGACGAGGCGTCAGATCGAGTGACGCAACTGTCGCCAATCGCTGCCGAACACACGCAGCTTAGCGATGCCCTCTCACAGCTCAAGCTTGATCAGCAGCGCTACCAGGCAGGTTTGGAGCGTATCAAAGCGACTGAAGAACTGATACGAAAAAAGCGTCTGGCAACAAAGGAGCTGGAAACGGAACCTGAAGAGTACGGCACATTCAAAGGGCGCGCTGAGAGGCTTGAACCGTTGCTGCGTGAATACGACGAGTTAGCACGAAAGGTCGGTGAGCTAGACGGACACAAGAAGCAGATGGAAAAGGATCTCGATAGCCTCCTCAAAGGTGTCTGTCCGTACACGAGCGATCGGTGTGAATCGATCGAGGAACGCGGCCATCGGCACGAGCACGAACTTGAAGTCATTCGAGCGGAACTCGCGCTGCTTCAGTCGAAACGCGATGAAAGAGCATCAGCTATTAATGAGGCGCGTGGAGCCGCACGGCAACTGCAACTGCTCGACGGCAAGCGGCGTGAACTGGAACTAAAACTGGAGGAGATAGACACACTACGTCGAGAACTGGCAGGCGAACGTGATTCTGTCCAAGCGATTGGTGATAACTTGGTTCGCATGAAGTCTCTTGAAGAGCGCATCGGAGCGTTGAAAGCGAGCGCCGAAGAGTATCACTCACTCGCATACACTCTCAAAAAATCAGATCGGTCTGCCTTAGTCAGTGGGCTGGCTGATCTCAGTCGAAGAGACGAAGCATTACAAAGCGACATAGAGAGAGCTGAAGGTACGATCGCGCACTTGACTGGACAAGGTGGGGATGAGGCGCTTGTATCGCGACTTGAACACGAATTGCGCGAGCTTCAAAAAGACTACGATAGCTACATGGCGTCCGTCAGTTTGGCGGCGAATCTTGAGGAGGCTATAGAACGACACGACAACTGTTCCCGAGACTTGGCAGCACTAGAAGAGCGCCGGCAGAAACTTGCCGTTGACATAGAAGCCGCGTCAAAGCTTTATGACGCCGCTGAACACCTGCGAATTGAAAAAGATAGCCTAGAAACGAGGCAACGGCTTAATGAGATGCGCGGGATTGCCTCGCAACTAAACAGACAAATTGAAGATCTGAAACCACACGAAGCGGATCTCGTGGTTAAGCGGGAGGACCTGATGGCACTTGACGTTGAGCTCAACGAGATTGCTGCTGACGGCAAGTTCTTTGATGAAATCAGAGATAGTTTCAAGAACTTGAGCGCGATGAGGCCGCTTTATACAAAAAAGGTGAGCCAGCAAGCTGCCCGTCACTGGAGGCAAATGGTGAATGACGAGTCGCAACTTCATTGGCAAGAGGACTACCTCGTTTTCAAAGCAGATGGCGGCAATGTGATCTCATTATATGAAATGAGCGGCGGGGAGAAGGTCTCAGCGTGTTTGGCCGTGCGCCTCGCAATGCAAGAGACGTTGAGCGGCTTGGGCCTGTTCATCTTGGACGAACCAACAATCCATCTTGACGAAGAGAGATGCGACAGCCTCGCTCAGCAAATCGGTGCGATCAAGGGGTTGAACCAGATTATTGTTATAAGCCACGATGACACCTTTCACGCGTACACGCAGCAGCAGATAACAATTCGAAAAGACCCCAGCAGGCACGCAAGCGTAGTTGAGCTCTAATCACATTCTGCCCTCAAAGGGCCGGGCTAAACGGGAGCGAGACGCGAGACCGCGAGTTCGGTTGCCGTAGATTAATAGCTCTTTGTAAAAAAAGCGCTGTTGATTGAATCGTTACAAATCAATCGACTAAGGCGTTGCGTCAAATGGTCGTGATTGACGCTAGGAAAGAGCATTGGACAGGAACCCTATCCAACACTCCAATATGGTCGCGGCGACGCTAAGGTTTAGGTGATACCGCAGGTGCACTCGAGCACTTCTTCAAACCGCTCGTTCACCATCTCCCAGTTCACGATGTTCCAAAATGCATCGACGAATTTCGGTCGCTCGTTCTTATAGTCGAGATAGTAGGCGTGCTCCCAAACGTCAAGAACCATGACGATGCGGGAGTTTGGGTAGACGTTGACATTGTGCTTCTCTATTTGCATTATAAGGGGCCGTTTTGTTTGCATATCGAGCACCAACGCGGCCCATCCTGACCCTTCGGTGGTTGCTGCAGCTTTGCTAAACTCCGCCTTGAACCGGTCGAAGCTGCCAAACTCGCTGTTTATAGCATCCGCCAGCTTCCCCTTAGGGACCCCACCGCCGCCTTTGCCGGCAGGCGCCATCGTTGGCCAAAAAAGCTTGTGGAGCACGTGGCCACCGATGTTGAACGACAGCTCCTTCAGCGTAGCCTTAACGTCCACGTCTGCGTTGCTCTTCCGTGCAGCATCGAGCTTCTCAAAAGTCGCGTTCGCGCCGTTAACGTACGCGAGGTGGTGTTTGTCGTGGTGAATCCTGAGCTGTTGCTCAGAGATATAGGGCTCTAAGTCGGCATAGCCATAAGGCAGGTCTGGCAAGACATAAACTTTGTTCGCTTCCATTCGTCTCATCTCCTTCTGATTGCAATCAGGCTTTAACCTCTGTGAGGCAAGATATTTACGCTTAATCCTCTCAAACCAAGGCTTTCCGACAAAATCAATGTCGCGTCTCGAGTAGCGTCAACTCACAAACTGTGGCGCGAGAAGGCGCCACTGAATGTGTCGACAATGGCGTGCTGAACGGGGCCCAGAACGAAGCCGAGCTGCTTCTTTGCGATGGCCCGTCGTAAGTAGGACGCTCGCACGTAAAAACCAAAGTATGCCCTCAAAAACCACCGGTGCAATTCTGCTGTCGAAAGAGCACGTGTACGAACCACGGGCCTTGTGAGGGTGAACTTACTCCAGTCATCCAAGGTAATCTCAAGGTCGTAGTTGTCGATGTTGTCGTAAAGCTCAGTTCCCGGATAGGGCGTGGTGACCGAAAACATTGCGAAATCCGGCATGACCTGTTTTGCTAGGTTGATCGTGTCGGCGACCTTCTGCCCGTCATCTCCGGGCAATCCGATCATAAAGGACGCCGTTGTTGCATAATCGTAGTCTCTAAGCACGTCAAAGGCGTTAATCACCTGACCGGTCGAAAACCCTTTCTTGATGAGCTTCAGCGTGTCGTCCGAGGCAGACTCAACGCCAAAAAAGAGCCCGTTGCAGCCGACTTCGCGCAGCCTGCCGAGTAAGTCTTCATCAACGGAGTCAACGCGCCCCGTGCACGACCAGCTAAACTTTAGGTTGTTTTCCTCTACCAGATCGGCAAACTTGAAGGCGCGCTCTTTGTTGAGAATGAAATTGTCATCGAGCATGGTGACGTTGTCGTAGCCTTGAGCAACGAGCTGAGCTACCTCGTCAAAGACGTTGTCCGCGCTCCGCGACCGAAACGTCTTGTGGTACAGGCTTGAGGAGGCGCAGAAAATACACCTGAATGGGCACCCCCTACTCGATATGACGCCGGTGCTCTTAGGTGGCAAGTACTTTGCCATTGGTAGCAAGTCCCTCGCGGGAAATGGAATCTCGTCTAAATCGGCGATCAACTTCCGATCGGGGTTTCGAACTATCGCGTCCCCGTCTCGCAAGGTGATGCCCTCAACGTGGTGCAAGCTGCCCGACTCGGTGGAATCCGCGACTTCGAGCATGGTGGCTTCTCCCTCCCCCCTAACGACGGCGTCAGCCGCTGATTTCTCGAGACACTCGCGGTCCAAAAAAGTTGCTTGTGGGCCACCGAGAACTACCTTCGTGCCGTTGTTCGATTGCTTAATGAGGTTTGCAAGCGCAAGGGCTGAGCTGTAAGTTGGTGCTGTGGTCGTGATGCCAACGAGATCGGCCGTCTGCACGCGCTCCATAATCTGCGTGGTGCTCAGCCGCTCAACTTCGGCATCTATGATAGCGACGCGATGACCGTGCTCTCTGAGAAAAGCGCCTAAATAAGCAAGCCCCAATGGCGGCGAGCAGATATTCAGCTTTCTGACGTCTCCCTTGCCAAACGGCGGATGAATAAGTGCAACTTTGATTCCCATGTTGATCCTACCACGCTAGCTCAGAGCTGTTCGGCGAAAACTCAAATAGCTAACTATCTAGGCGCCCGACCTAGTTTTTCCCTGCTATTTCAACAGCACTAGCTATCTTTTTGGTCACGCAATTACTTAGCTCTTTGTCACTCCGCAATCAATAAAAGAGTTTAAAATTGAGTTTTCTGGCAGCCTGTGGTATGCCCGGCAGCGAGTGCTGTGCGTACAGTCGGTGCCGCATGACGTTGCTGCCGTCCTGCGGACGCCACCTAAGCGACCCGGCCCAAGCTGCGTGGATGCAGTGACGCTGCCAAGAGCGCTTGCGCATCGTTTCAACGCAGAGGTGAGGATATAAATAGGAACAAAGCAGAATTCTTTGGAGAGTGATTATTTTCAGCCGAACCACTAGCAGGTGATCATATGGTCGAGAAACGAATGAAAGGCAGAAAAATGACGACGAGAGAAGATTGGATCTTGGGTACTCTTGCTGATGTCAGACGCGCATTTGACGCTATGTTTGCGAGTGCCGAAGACCTCTACAAGAGGCTTGTTCCGGAGCCGCAGCGTTCGCGTGCTGAGCACTTGTACAAGGCGTACGTCCCTGAAATCATACCAAGGCCTCGAGGGCCGGTTAGGGCCCCTGACGTAGATATTATCGACGTCGGAACAGAAATTCACTTGGTCGCTGATCTGCCAGGGGTTAAGAAAGAGGACATAGACCTCAACCTCACGCCAGACACTATAGAGATCAGTGCCGAATCAAAAGCTGAAATAGCACGTGAACAGCAACCTTACGCTCGTCGAGAGAGGGGCTACATGGCGTACAAGCGAACCATGCGTTTGCCAGCTCCAGTAATTCCAGACAAAGCTAAAGCGCGATTCAACAACGGGGTCTTAGAGGTCACGATGCCCCGAAAAGAGCCTGTCGAAAAGGTTACAGGCGTCAAAGTGGACATCACGGGTGAGCGGATTTAGAACTCGCAAAGACCCCCCACATACGGACGTGCACGGCGTCGTGGCAGATCGCGGCGACCGTGAAGTAGTCTCACTTTAGAGAATTCGGCCCGCGCACAGGCATCGTGTTTTTTGCTATTGGACGAGCTGACACAGTAGTTCGCGCACACCTGCGACTCTCTTCTAGAACCATTCTGTAGCCTGGCGCGAATGTCCAAGGCCAATAGAATGCGCGCGTTTAATTAGCAATACGACGTCATCATCATTATATTCCCGCTCGTAAATACATATACGAAGAACGGTGACGTTGAATAGGTGTTGGTCCCCCTCGACCGACACGTTTTTCTGATTGGAGAATGTCACACAGGAGAACCACCGACGTGTCCCTGGCTCATTATCCGGCGTTTTCTAGGCCGACAGAAGAAGAGAAGAGTCTTCCAGAGCTAACTGTCTCGATATGCATCGCTGACTCGCACGTGCGCTTCGTCTTCGATCAGAACCGAGTTGCTAATTTGCCACCAGCTATTCGGGCACGAGTGACGCAGATGCTAGGTCAGTTTGAACGTGATTTTGCTACGTGGGTCTCCTTGAATCAAAAGCAGCCAGCGCGAACGCTCCCAGCGGGGGTAGTCATTTCGGCCAGTTCGCGCTCGCTTGACGTTGACGCAAACGGCACGGCGTTAGCGAGCGTAGACGACCGTGTCGTTTATCTGAGCTACGCATTGCTGCGAGAAGGCGTGCCCGTTGGCTTTCGACTCGGAGTGTTTGCGTATGTGTTTGACCGCCTCGCGCGAAACGGAAACGACAGAAACTGTGACGAGCTGCTCGATGAACTCTCGCTGCCGCTTCTCAAAGACCAAGTCAACGTGTTGGGCGCGCCCGAGCGCTACGCGATGTTCGCTAACAAAGACTGGTTGGACGCATTGTTCGCGCATCTGGCTCAGAAGCTCCCGCATTTGGATGTGCAAGCAGCCCCGCTCGCCACGTCAGGAACGCCTTCGCGCGAGCCCGACACTGAACTTTCGGAAGAACAACGCCAACGGATAGCCGAGTTAGCCGCGAGAAATAGAATAGACCAGGCCATCCTCCTCAAGAAGATGCGCACGCTCGTGACCATCATCTCAACGGGACTGGGTGAGGACGTTGACATCAGCGTCGTTCCTGGCGAATGGTGGGCTTTTGACTATGAGAGTAACACCATAACCTTCCCTCTTGTCGACCTCGTCACAGCACCTCCCGACAAAATCATTGGTTCCTTATTGCACGAGATCGGCCACTACCAAGTAACGCGTGTCGACGTGAAACATCCAGTCTTCAAGCGTCTTCTTTCGAGCGAATCGTTGCGCTTACTGCTCAACACGTTTGAAGATCCACGCGCAAGTAACTGGATGAAAGCCACGTTTAAGGGAACGACCCCATATCTTGATCTCATTTACGACGATCTGTTGTCGGAAGACCTCAGCGCGACGGCTTATAGCCACAAATTGCAGAAGGAGGTGCAACAATACTCCAATTCAGCGATTCAGGCATACCAGCTGTTCCCTCATCTCGAGTACCTGTTGTGCGTTCTTTACTTCTGGCGGTTTGGTATGCTTCCTTCGTACGTGATAAGCCCACAGGTGGGCGCGGCTCTCGAAAGCACAGCTCAGTTTTTTCAATCAATCTTCAACCACTACCCCCCCGGCCGCGCGGCAGAGCACGACAAGCTTCGGTACGCACGGGAAGCGGCCGAACAGATCCAGACCCATATTCTAGAGCCGTACGAACAGCTGCTCAAGCAAGCCGCTGACAACCTTACGCTAGGTATAGAGCGCGGGCAGCAACCTCTCGGCGAAGGTGAAAACCCCTCTGAAATTAACCCACAAATTTTGGAGCAAGAGGCGCAGGAGATCCTCGAGGAGCAAGCCAAGGAACTCGCCGATCGGCTGTCTGCTAAGCGAAATGTGCCCGAATCGGTTGACGCAGATGTCCTTGAACAAAGAATTGGGGAGAACAGGGATAGCCTTGAGCACGTGCGAATCTCAGCAGAAAAGCCGCACTCCGAACTCACCCGCAGAGACCTTATCGCTCAGCGCCGGCACCTCGAGTTCGAACGCGGCCGCCGTATAAACGAATATAACCGGGCGTACGCTGCGGTGTCGGGATTGCTGCATATGCTCGTCGGAACGCTTGAAAACGTGCTTGCAAAGAATCGCAAGCCAAAGTACGAAGGCTACTATGCTTCTGGGCAAAAACCAGATTTGCGTCGGGTGATGGACGTTACGCGCAAGATGCAACAAGGCTTGCCAACGACCAAGAGAGATTTCGACGTATTCCTCAAGCGCAGACGGCCGACCCGCTTGGACCACCGGATAATGTTGCTCTTAGACGAATCAGGCTCGATGCAGGAACCAAAGCGAACTGCTGCGCTGCACGCGCTTTTGCTCTTCATGGAAGCGTTCGATTATCTGGGAATCGACTACGCGATCATCGGCTTCGCGGACGCGCCAATCATCCACAAGCCGTTTGGGGAGACGCTGACTCAGCGGGCTCGTGAGGATGTGTTTGAGGACGTATCTAAATTTATTCCACTCGGGGCAACGGCAGATGCCGACGCGCTCGCGTTAGGGATCGACCTATTCGATCGAGAGCCAGAAGACGTTTATCGCCTCATAATCGTCATATCTGACGGCGAAGGAAACGTCAACACGACCGGCATAACGTTCGAGGAACTGCAAGATGTGGCGGAGACAAAAGCCATAAGCGTGGTCGGCATCGGTATCGGCGAACAGGCAAAAACGATAAGCACGCGGTATCATCGTCCGATACAAGTCGCTACCGTTGACGAGTTGCCGTTGACGTTGGGCGAAGTGCTCCAGCAAGAGGTGACGAGTGACTCATCCTGGTGACTCGTCAAGACGCGACACTCGAAGCGACGGGCCTTCTCAAGCCGCTGACGATAGGTTCACGGTCGCGCTCGGGGCGCTAATCGCCGGCGTTTACCTCAAGCTTAAGCACGACTTCCCCGACTTTTTCACAATTCGGGACTTGAAACGGGCAACGGAAGCAGTGACGCTGTTCTTGGAGGCTGGCTTAAGCGAAAAAGACGCGTTTGTTGAGGCGTGTCACTACGGGTTTACGCGGATACAACCAGAGAATGAACCGATCATCCGTTCAATAGTCGAAGAGCAACAAAACATCAAAGCAGTCCTAAATGATTTTGAACCGCTCGATCTCACTTCGCAAGCCCCTCAACTGCCTGCGCTGGTCACCTCTCTTTCGGAAGGCGTGAGCTCTTTTGTTGAGCTTCTCATGACCTTTGCTGCAAGTCCGAGCATTAAGCCGTTCTTACGCTTGCTTAGCGCGTTAGTGACTGCCCCAGACAAACGGACCCAGATCGTCGGACGCGAGATCGCATATCACGTTCTTGTCGCGGATTTTTTGCGCGATATTATTGTGGAGGAATTAGAAGCAGAGTTAATCAATGCAGCGTGGAATGCACGCCAAGCAGCCGTCGCCGTTCTTGCCTCTTTGTATAACGAACGCATCAGAGAGGGAATAGCGGTCGACACGAGTCTTCTCGAGCTGTCGCTTCGCGATGAATCGTGGGCCGTACGGCAAGCGACCGCCGAAGCACTCGGCACCGTCTACCCAGCCCTCATCAAACGCGGCACGGATGTTGATCTCAAAGCGCTAGAAGCGGCTCTCAGCGATCGATCCTGGGTTGTACGCAAAACAGCCGCGAACGCACTCGGCACCGTCTACCCAGCCCTCATCCAACGCGGGAACGCGGTTGAAATGGACTCTTTGGAGCGCCTGCTCACTGATCACGACACCGAGGTGCGCCAAGCTACAGTGCGGGCTTTAGGCATTGTGTATCCAGAACTCGTGAAACGAGGCGAGAGCGTTGACATCGACGCGCTCGAGGCCGATCTCGGAGATCGTGACGAGAAATTCCAAATGGCGCTCATAGATACGCTCGGTCGCGTTTATGTTTCGCTGCTCGACCGAGGAGTGGTGCCCTCGGTATCAAAGCTTGAGCACGCGCTTGACAGCGAGTTCCTCGGAGTGCGCAAGATGGCAGCGCAGGTTTTGAGCGCTGTTTATCCGGCTTTCATAAAGCACGATAGGCAAATAAACGTAGCTCAAATTGAACAGGGCCTGGACGGACTGATCGATTATATACGGCAAACGACGATAGAGGCCCTCGGCATCATCTATCCGGCGCTGATTGAGGTGGGCGCAGCGGTCGACGTGTCACGCTTGAAGACTGGGCTTACTGATGACTATTGGGCCGTACGGCAAGCGACCGCCGAAGCACTCGGCACCGTCTACCCAGCCCTCATCCAACGCGGCACGGATGTTGATCTCAAAGCGCTCGAAGCGGCTCTCAGCGATCGATCCTGGGTCGTGCGCAAAACAGCCGCGAACGCACTCGGCACCGTCTACCCAGCCCTCATCAAACGCGGGAACGCGGTTGACTGCGCGCTGCTCGAGCGGCTTCTGTCACAATCAAATGACCAGATGCGTCGGACTGCCGTCAACGCGCTCAGCCGTGTGTACCTAGCCCTCATCGAACACAGGAATGCCGTCAACGTGGCGCCTCTCGAACAACTGCTCACTGATCACGACCCGGAGGTGCGTCTGGCCACGATAGAAGCCCTCCAACGAGTCTATCCTCGACACGTCCGTGAGGGCGGGGCTGCGCCGCTGCGCGAGTTGGAGCGCGCGCTGGACGACGAGGCGGCCGAAGTTCGTGCTGCCGCGCAAGACCTCTTCGCAAGCGTGTTGCGCGCAGTGTTATCGGGTCAGGAGGAAGCAGTGTTTGTGCAGGCCATCCAAGAGCTGGGCAGGGAGCTCGACGAGCCGCTGTCTGCCCCACTTTCTGGTGCCTATTCGCCTTTCGTTCTGTTGGGAAAAGACTCACTCAAGGTAGGCCGCCTCACCCTGAAGAAAAAGAGATTGCGCACTAACACACCACCGTGCATCGTAACTAAGGCCTCGTACGAGATGCTCTACGCTATCGCTTCAGCGTATCTTCTACGCCACCCGCTCTTGCTGATGGGGCCGACCTCTACGGGGAAAAGCTTCTTGGTCAAGTGGCTAGCTGAGGCGCTGGGCAACCAACACGTCTCGTACACGCTCAACCCGTATATATCTAAGTCAGAACTCATCGGCGGAATAAAGCCAAACAAGCAAGGCACCTTTGTCTGGCAGGATGGGATCATAATCACGGGAGCCAAGCGTGGCATGTGCCTCGTTCTCGAAGAGCTCAACCTCGCGACCTCTGAAGTCCTTGAGATACTGAATGACTACCTGATCACCGGCAAGTTTGTCTATTCAGAGAATGGCGATCAACGCGTTGTCGAGCCGTCAAACGAATTCCGGCTGTTTGCCACGGCGAATCCATTGAGTTACGCACAACGAGAACGGCTTTCGCGGGTGTTTGTGTCGAGGTTCAAAGTGCACTATCAACCCGAGCTCAGCGAAGAAGATCTCATTGAGATTTTGAGCGGACTGTTCGACATTCCTGCTCATTTGGCGTACTCTGTCGCGTTTTTCCACATTACGCTCCAGGAACAAGCGGACTCGAAAGTAATCGGCAAGGAGGAAAAAGAGCCGTACATATTCAGTTTGCGCGACTTAATACGGCTCGGGAGACGATTAACGCCCGCTATAAAGGCCAATGTGCCCGAACCCGCGCTTTTACAGCTCCTCGCTCGAGAACTGTCAGATGTTTACGTGGCACGCGTGCGGAACGGCGACGAGCGGGAAGCTCTCATAAAGCTTATCGACACGCTCTTTGGCCTTAAAACTGAGAGCACGGGCATTGAGGACGTTCTTGCTAGCCACGCTGAGCAATTGGAGCAGTTCTTAGCGGACTTGTCGGTTACTCGCGGTCGCTATCTCATTCCTGGTCAAGAGGCGCTCATTGTCCCGACCAAAACGCAGCGACAGACGCTGGCGAGTGTTGTCAAAGCACTCTTTTTCAACGAGCCGATTCTTTTGGTAGGTTATCCTGCTTCAGGCAAAACGACGTTGATACGCTATCTTGCACGGGAGAAGAAAACGGATCTCTACTATGTTAACCTGTCATCAGACTCAGGTCTTGAGGAGCTCTTGGGTGGCTATACGCAAGGCCGCAGCGGCAAATGGCACTACAAGCGAGGATTGCTTTTTAAGGCTGTTAAGACGGGCGCGTGGCTTTTGATTGACGAGGCAAACCTCAATCCTCTCTCCGAGTATCTCAACACGTTATTAGACTTCGGCTATGTTGCCGACGAAGAGGGGGCTCTCTTTAAACTACATCCCAATTTCAGGTTGTTCTTTTCCATCAATCCTCCTAAAATCCATCCGTCACGAAACGTGCTCTCTCCCGCGCTGCGCACCAGGTTCAATGAGATTTGGATCGAGGAAATCACTGACGCAGGAGAACTATCGGAACTGGTCGAGAGCTGGAAGCACGGTCAATCGTCGACGTGACAACAAGACGTCGCGTCTGGGTTTACACTGTTGAACCCGTGCCACGACAGTTCGTGCGAGGGCTGTGAGCGACGTGCGCTGGCCGATCTCTAAGAGGGTGCTTTGGCGCAGTGGTGCCTGGCGCGTAAGGCCGAGCGAAGGGCAGCTTACTTTCGCTGGCGGCCAATTCTGCGATGTGGGGGAGCCGTGCCTGCGGCAATAATTCTTAAGTAGCCGCCCAGTCACGTTGAGGTAATGACTGAAATAGCGCTCATCTGGGATCGACCGCTTCTCTTTGAGAAGCTCTTTGTGGAATACGGTTTCGCGTGCGAGCGCGTCTCTCCCTTGCAGATTGGCACCGCGTACGCGCCAAAGTTCGAGGTGGCAATACTCCCTGTCGGCTTTGGTAATCCCGCCTACAGCACCGTTGCAAAATCAGTGAAAAGCCTCGGAACCCCGCTCCGCCAGTTCGTACGAAAGGGAGGCTCATTGGTCGCATTCAGCCCTTACGTCGACGACTACGACTTCAGCTGGCTTGGTCTTCCGTGCAGGTTCAGGCTGCTCGTGCGAGATGAGATCGTGAAAATAGCTATGAAGAGGGAACATCCTGCTGCACAGATCGTCGACGTCCTTGAAGCCCACACGGACGGCTACTTGACCGGCGCAAGTGAGCACGACGTCGTGCTGGAGGCAGATGGCGGTGCCGTTTTGACCGTGACCTCGTCAGACAAGGGGCGCTTCATACTGTCGACGATTCATGAGTTTCCAGCAAGACGATTTATCGCTTGGGCACTCGAATCAGCGCAAGCATAGCCCGAAAAAGAAGTGTTTTCTAGCGGCGTCTCCTGCGCGCGAGCAAGAATGCGAAACTCGCTACCACTCCGACTGCGACAATTAGAGGTACTGCCAATTGACTCAGGAGCGTCTCGCCATCAAATGTATTGATTCGATCGTTAATCACGCCGCCGTGCGCCATCTCCTGTGATATGACTCCCTGGCTCGAGACAGCTGATGTGTTAACTACGCGCAATGTCGACGTATCGCGCACGAGGGTCACGTCTGATGATTCGTTGAGGGCTAGCCGCCCATTACCACTTGTGGCGTACGTGTAAATCAGTTTGTTTGGAAGGTCGCTGGAGTCCGTGCCTACAGACTCTCGCACGTGATGATCATCAACGAAGCCCAGCGTTTTTTGTGGTTCGTAGGGTACCCACCCTAAGTCAGGATAGTACACCTCAATCCAAGAATGCGGTCCAGCGTCCCAACTATAGCCATACGTCGCTATGGAGCCACTTACTGTGATGTCCCCGCCCACGAGATAGCCGCTCACGTAGCGCGCCGGAATTCCCACGCTCCGCAATAGCGCCAGCGAGAGCTGCGCGTAGTTCTCGCACGTTCCCCGCTTATTTTGGAAGGTCCACGCCGCGTCGTGGTTCGTCACATTAGCATCGTACCTGAGATTGTCATTCACCCACAGCATTATAGACGTCACAGCGGCACTCTCGTAGTCAGCGTTGCTGATCAGGGTTTCCGCGGTTTTTTTGATGGCGGAGTCGTTTGATTGCACGTACTTCGAAGGGGCGAGGTATCTGCTCGCGCCCTGATCAGAAGAATTGAGCCTGATCGGTAGCTGTGAATTCGAATTTAGCCCGTCAACCCGCACGTCAATGGTCAAGTTGGCCACTATCGTGTAGCTCAATCTTGACGGCGGGTTTACCCACGTCGCAGTGATTCCTCCGTTCGTGGCCGCTACTTCGTCGGGTTTCTTGCTATATGAAATACTGAATGACAGCGCTCTCTGCGAGTACGCGAAGAGACTCGCGTTCAGTGCCGTTGGAAGCTGGACCACTATCTTCTGTGTTCCTTCAGGAACGATGATCTCGCGCGTCGTAGCGTAATGGACAGTACTCGCCATGGAGCCTTGGCAAAGTAGGGCATCTCCAAATCCTTGGAGCGGCATTAAAAAAGCAATCGCGATAAGCGCGCAGGCAATGATTTTCATAAGGCAAGGGCATCACGACGATCGCGGCGGCACACGCATAATTTGTTTTTTCGTATTAAAGGTTGGGGTAAAACCACTCCTCCCAAGGCGTTGCTCTGTGTAAACGAGGTGAAAGTCGTTATCTGACCACGTACGGCATCAGCGTTTAGAACAGGCTTAATGCGTCATCATTTTGTTCGTCGTTCTCTGACACGAGTTCAAGCAGCTTGGGTCTGTTTTTTTTACGAGCCGCGATTCTGAGCCTAGCCGAACGATTAGTCGGGCGCCCAACGTACAAATTTAGGTAAACTAAAAAAAGCACCCCGGAGCACATAGCAAGAACTAGTGGTGAGCCTTTGACCTAGGCAACAATCCCGAGTACGAACAACAATATTACAAGCAAAGCTCCAGGTATCCCTGCCAAGGCACAAATAATTATGGTAATCAGGTTTATGGGAACCGGAAGTCCAAAGAAGTTCGCCAAAGCCAGAACGATGATACCGAGTATCGAATTCACTGCCAAGTACCTTCCATATCTGGCCCCTATCTTGACCAGAATGTACAGCACGATCAGGACCAGAATAGCTACAACGAGCAATCCTATCGCAGTAGTGACGTCCATCAGGCCAACTTCCGTAGTCAGAGAGAAATAGTTTTCGATGGCGGCTTTTAGGTTGAAAAATGAACTGAAATTAGATTAGAAGCAGTGCTTGCTACTAGGCAGCGTGGGATCGAGGCAGAGAGCGCTGCCGCTGGTTCTTGCGCAGCAGCATAGAGACGTGTGTCCCCTCGCAGGTTGACGCCGAGACTTGCAAGCGAACTCTTGTTGACGACCCCGCCGCAATTAAATGTTCAAGAATCCATTGCACACAAAGCCTACCCCAAGTAACGATAAGAAAACGCCACAACTTAGGAGAACGATCCGATAGGCTCTGTCACCTGCAACGGCGGCTCCTCGGTCGGTAAAGATCGAAACGAATCCGTACCACGAGAAATCCGAGGCCCAGTGACCAATTAGAAACGCAGCTAGCCCTACTAATCCGGCGAGTCTCAGACCCTCGAACACAAACGCCGCTCCGACCGTAAACCACCACAAGAAGAAGAATGGATTCGACAAGCTGGTTATTATTCCGCCGTAGACAGGCCCGTATGCAAGCGTCCGTTTTTCGGCAGTCGTCTGGATGGAGGCATTCTCTTGGCCACTTTTTATCAAATTGATGCCCATGAAGACAAGAAATACCCCACCAATAACGCAAATTGCAATAAATGGCGCTTTTAGTCCTATGATCTGGCTCAGGCCTAGAACGAGAAGTACGACCATAACAGTCTCAGCTGCGACGTGACCGAAAACCACACTCGTTCCGGCCTTGTAACCCTTTTTGAATGATTCGGTTATTGAGACCGTAAGCATTGGGCCCGGGACGATAGCGCCAGAGAAACCTACCAGAAAAGCCGTGAAACCAAAAGCGAAGAGTTCAACTGTCGTGTAGCTCACCCATCTGGTGTTTATTCGACCCTCTGTCCTTGGAGCGTTTTTTGGATACGCCGTAGCTCATGGTAGTTGACTTTACAGTATATGTGTGGAATTTTTGTTTTGCGCGGCTACAAGTTCGTCGCATGCAACCCCCACAAGCAAATTCCCCGAAGCTGCGTGTCTGGCTCTTTGTTAAGAACGGCAACAGGCGACCGCACGTCTAGCTTACTGAGAAGAACAAGCAAAACAGAAGCTAATGATCAAAATCGAGCTGCTTCCGTTTTTTGGTTCTGTGTCGCGGACTATGGCTTATCGACTGGGGACACGCGAACCTTCTAGGCTAAAGAATTCGTAATTCGACGTAACATACAAGTGCCCGGCCTTTTGAGGCTCACCGCGTGTCGCAACGACTTCTCCGACAAATACTGTATGGTCGCCGGTCTCGAACTGCCCGATTACTTTGCATTCAAACGCCACGGTCGCTCCTTCAATGGTCGGCACCTGCACCGCGACAGAGTCGATCAATGAGAGGCCCGCCTCTTTGATCTTATCGATATCTCGTCCTGATCTCGTGCCACAAAACCACGCGGCTTCCGCTTGTTCGGCACTCGGATAGTGGACTACGAACTCCTTGTGAAAGTCAATTCCCGCGTGCGAATAGCGCGAATGATCAATGGAGACCATTAACAAGAAAGGGTCTAACGACGTGCGGGTCACCCACGATACGCCAAGTGCGTTCGGTCTTCCGTTTGTGTCGAGCGACGTTACGAGGCTATAGATCATTGGCGCAGCGAGTGCAACGCCCTGATTTGGGGTCAGTGTCTGCATGTTTCAGCTCCTTAGGATGATTATGACATCTCTGGCTTATGAGGTCTTCCGTCTGCTGACATGCTGCGATCTCCATTTCATACAACTTGATGATTCCGACAACTGGTTACGATGGGAAGCGTAAAACAATAATTGTTTGCAGCGCTTTAGCAGATGGTGGTAGGAATGAACGTTCCTGACACGCTTGACAATGCAGACCTATGTCTCTGTTCGAGTTGTCCGACCCGAAATGAATGCATGAGGCAACATGAGCAGAGGTTGTTCTGCGCTCGCGGAAAAACAGACTGCAACCTTGCGCGTAAAAGGTGTTGCTGCGGCGGACGTCTGCTCGAAAACGAATACCAGTTTTCTGGACTCTATTTCTGCGAATTAGGTGCAGTCCGATAGGTACCGCATAACGCACGTGACTGCCTCTAATAAGGCTCGAACGGCCCGCGTGAGCGTGTCGGAGTGCTGCACAGTGCCCTGCTCAGTTTGGCAGCTTAGAAGATAGAATGCTATACCCAGTCGCTCATCGCGGATTGAAAATCCGTTGTGAAACCGGTGTGCGCAGTGACCAGCAGAGATATGTTCTTCAATTTTGCCAACTTTTTTACTGATTCGGTTTGTGTCGCTATGTCCATGTGTATCATATCTCCGAGATGCAGCTTGGAGAAGGGACGTACCTTCCCTTCTCTTAGGGCCAGCGTATCGCCAGCAAACAGAATGGATTCATTGACCAAGTAGGACATGGAGCCAGGAGTGTGGCCCGGTGTTGCTAGCGCCTCTATTTTCGTCTGTCCCGCCTCGACAATATCCCCGTCGTTGAGCAGTCTGTACGTTTTCTTAAGTGGTCGATTATGCACGAACCCTAAGAATCGCGGCGTTGTTTTATTGACCATCTGCTCTTCATCGATCGACAAGTACACGTCGGCAGTTTTGAAAAGATTCAGGCCGCCCACGTGGTCGCGGTCGGTATGCGTCAGAAACACGTACTCAACGTGCTCAGGCTTGTAACCTAGCGCATCAAAGCCTTGCTTGATCGGGGCCTCACTAATGCCCGTGTCGAAGCAGATTGGCGATTCGCCTGCTGTGTACACGAACATACTGACTGCCCTGGACTTAATTTCGTACACATTATCTGCTATCCACACCATTATCAATTCCCTCTTTCTGGTCGTTTGAGCACGAATCTGTGAGATGATTGCTCGCTATATATCCTTATGCGCACCCACTAACGATCGGAAAGCAGCTCTAGCACTCAATGAATCGTTAGCTCCGCAAAGTGCAATATTCGCACGAGACCTTTGTGAACGGCTCACCTTTCGACACAGCCGCCGCAGTTGCACGTGTGCACTCGCCCGAGAAGTTCGTGGTCGTTGTACAAGGCGCCGGCTCGTTCTTCTACCATTGAATGGACGCACGTGCGCTGAAGGAAATTCGTGCTCCGCGGCGATACCGTTCGAACGGAACAATGCATCTTATACCGAGCATAGACTCTAAGCGGCTGGGGGTAAGCTCCTCTCCGAGCCGAATTGCGACCGCGCACACAAGTCATGAAAAATCATTCCGTTTAATACTTATGAGCGAAAAGTGTCACGCATGACGCACATTTCACCCTTCACCCAACAAGATAATGCGGTCCTTGACCGCTCGAATCACGGCGTTCAGTGAGGTCATTCGCGCCAGATATTCGCCAAAAGGGGATATCGTGAGCATCGTGCGGGCGGGTTTGCTCGCCCCCTATGCGGCGCAGGCTGTTGCTGGACAGGACTTCCGTCGATTCTTCGTGTTCCAAGAGGGGAGCACTCAGCTTGCGCACGTCGCGGCGCTTGCGAAGCGGCAGGCGAAGCGCATGGCGGAACAGCTGCGCGTGGAACTTGCGGCTAATTCATCCTTGCCCGACCAAGCCGGCGGGTTTTTACGAAGACTGGAGCGACTCGCAGAGACGGGTGTAACAGGCATCGGTACCGCCCCTACTACATCGTCGTGGCAGAACGGAGCGGCATTCCGCCTGCCGAGCAACAATCACTCGCTCACTGTCTGGAGAACATGTGGCTGAAAGCAACCGCCCTGGGGCTGGGATTTCAGCTCGTTTCAGTGACTGCTCAGATGGGACGGGATAGGGAGTTCTCTTCCGTGCTAGGCATACCTCACGGCGAATTTGGAACGAACGGATGCGCGATCGGCTATCCAATGAAGCGCCTCCCTCCTGTAGAACGTCCCGATGCTCGCGAAGTAACCAAATGGATCGACTAACTCCGAACGCTTCAGCTGCGTGAAATTCGCTTCCGTTAGCCGTCGTATGCATCATCTCCCAACGCTCTCATTTGAGCGCCGCTTATCCGAGGAAGGTAGATATTTAAATCAAGCCTCACAGAGGGGGGATAAGCCTGCACGGTGCGGCTGCGAGAGATACCGAGAGTGAGACAACCCTTGGGGATTGTCGATGAAAAACGGGGCTGATCAAGGCAGGAGTTCGTATGAAGGATGATGTTTGTATTCGTAACCTCGAGAAGGACTTTGACGGATTCAAAGCCGTCAACAATTTGTCGCTGCGTGTAAAGCACGGTGAAATCTATGGATTGCTCGGTCCAAACGGGGCTGGGAAGACGACGGCCATCAGAATCCTCTGCGGACTGCTGCGCCCATCATCGGGAGAAGCGTACGTGCTTGGCACGAAGGTCCCCGATCCCGGCGTGGTGCAGAATATCGGCTATATGCCTCAGGAGCTCGCCCTGTACCGGAATTTGACGGTGCACGAAAACCTCGCGTTTTATGGCGAAGTGTTTGGTCTCAGCAAACAGCAAATCGAGACGCGCGAACAGGCGCTTCTTAAGCTCGTCGATCTTGAGACTTCGAGGAATCTGCTTATCGACGAACTGAGTGGGGGCATGCAACATCGCATCTCACTCGCTTGTACGCTGCTGCACCAACCGCAGGTCCTGTTTCTCGATGAACCGACCGTCGGCGTGGATCCCGATCTACGTGCCTCGTTTTGGCGCTACTTTGAGGAGCTGCGTGATGCCGGAATCACGATGCTCATCACGACGCACTACATGGATGAGGCGCGCCACTGTGATCGCATCGGCTTCATGCGAGGGGGACGCCTCATCGCCGAGGGCTCGGCGCGTGAGCTTCTCGAGTTGACGCACACCGATTCGCTCGAGGACGCATTTTTGGTCTATTCACGAACCGAGGGACTGCAATGAAAGCTTCACGCGCGTTTGCAGTGACCAAGCGCGTCTTGCGAGATCTAAAGAATGATCGTCGCCAGCTCGCGCTCATTTTTATAGCCCCGCTTCTCGTCATAAGTATTTTTGGCGTTGCATTCACAGGCAGCGTGAAGGACGTGCGAGTGGTCGTAGTCAACGGCGACACCGCAGTCGGAAATAGCTCTCTCTCAGATAAGATCATCTCCAATTTTGACACGAGCGTGCTCAACGTTGCGTACGCAAGTAGTGAGAGCGATGCTGTGGGCCAGGTGCAAAACGGAAGTGCGTCTGCAGCGATCGTCTTCCCCTCCCACTTCACCCAATCCGTAGTGGCCCGGGCGTCTGGTCAAACATCGGTCGCTCTAGCGAATACCACTATTACCCTTCTAGCCGACAAGAGCAACCCTAACGTTTCGGACCCTATCATTGCAGCGGTCAACACGGCGGTGGCGCAAACAATCCAGGGCCTCGGCCGTCAAGCCCCAGTCTCAGTAGACTCAAGCAACGCCGTTTACGGTGCTAACGCGCAGTTCATCGACTTCTTTGCGCCTGGCATTATCTGCATTGCCGTATGGCAGCTCACAACGCTCCTCACGCTCATTTCGTTTGTTGGTGAACGAACGTCTGGAACACTCTCTCGGCTGCTTGCGTCTCCACTGAAGGAAAGTGAATTGGTGGCGGGGTACGCAGTGGCGTTCGGCATCATCGGGATTGCGCAATCGGCAGTGTTGCTCTCCGCGGCTGTAATCTTGTTTCACGTCACTATAGTTGGCGACGTACTTCTGGCGTTCGGCGTCATTGCTCTGCTTGCGATCGTATCTGAGGGGCTGGGCATAATGCTCTCGAGCTTTGCCCGGCGCGAGGCGCAGGCAATTCAGTTTTTGCCTATCGTCGTATTGCCTGCCTTCCTTCTCTCTGGAGTTTTTTGGCCTATACAAGCAATTCCAGAGTGGCTGCGACCTGTCTCATACGTCCTGCCTACGACCTACGCTGTGGAAGCCGTGCGGTCGGTCATTCTGCGTGGGTGGGGCCTAGACAAGATATACCCTGACGTCATCGCGTTACTCATCTTCGCCGGTGTCTTTCTAGCCCTGGCGACGATCTTGTTGCGGCGAAGAGAGTAAGCGATGAGTTGACCTTGATAAGCTGTTACTTTTTGCGAGCGCTTCTCGCGAAATGCACTTGACGTACTCGTTTCCGACTTGCCGTTCGTTTGGCTCGCTTGGTCTCTGCTTGTAGGTTCACTTTTTCATGGACTAAGACAACCAGAGACACCGCTCTGCGGTGAACCGCCTCGTTACACGCGCTTCCGTTTGAATACGGCGTTTCACTCCAAAGCTTCCTTGACTGTGGCCTCAAACCAATGCATTTATGGGCGCTAAAAGGCGCACGAAGCTGAGAGCAATAGCGGTCAGCACAAAACCGAGGATGGCCCCCATGATCGCCTGCGCGACCGTGTGCTTCTTGAGGTAGACCCTGCTCCAGATAACGGGTGGCAAGAGCAATCCAAGCAGCGCGCCCCAATAACCAAAGACGAAGACGAGAACAGTAGTTGGTCCTGCGATGCCCATGGTGTGGATACTTATTTTCCAGTAGAGATTGATGAAGAAGAGGAAGAGGGTCCCGACAAAATAACCAAACATCACAACGGTCGTAAGCAGCGGCGCATGTCCGGCAAGTAATACGACGGCGGCGACAAGGTATGATGCGCACGCGAAAAGCAATGGATGGTTCCTTTCGGTTCTCGTGGGAATGTCAAGGTCAAACTTAGCATTCGCCCTCGTTTCCCAGATCAGCAACGTGCTTAGAGGTACAATTGCTGCAAAGAGCGTGGTTATACACGTTACCGCCACAAATGGGAGTCCGCGTAACAAGGAATAGTTAATGAGCCCGAACATAAGAACGGCGATGAGTGGCGGGATCGTCACGTTCGAGATGAAGGAAGCCCATTTGCGTTTATTGTTGTGTGCATCTATGATGCGACTGTTCTGCATCCGCCCCCCCTTTAAACGCTGCAGTGGCATAACGCTTCTGATTTTTAGCTCCGTTCTCCAGGTGGCGCGAGGCCTTTTCCTAAGGCTACGTGCGGAAAACGCCAGGATCTACCGGCATTTGCGGAAGTTCGCGCCGCAAAAGAACTGCAGTAAGAGTTCAAAGCTCAAAGAGGTCGCCCACAAGGTGAGGAAAAGCTATTGCAACCGCCACAGCGTCGCGAGCGTTAGTTTCACGGACGTGGTCGTGCGCTCGAAAAAGGGCTCGGGAAGGAAGGAGCTGGTTCGCATCCTGTATATAGGTGGAAGAAGAACGTCTATGCGGTGAACGAATGGTTAAGCCCACCCAATACAGCGCAGCGAACCTCTTAGCAGAAGCTCACGTTGACCCGGAAAAGTGGAATCAACTGCCGCCCGACAACGAAGTGTCCCAGACGGTGGAAGCAGTAGCGCAGCGCGGAATAGCGGTAGTTCGTGCAAAAAATGGAAAAATCGCCCTCGAAATGCTAAAAGATTTGATTCCGTCAGAGGCAGAAGTGATGCATGGCTCGTCAACTACGTTGGTCGAGATTGGCTACGATGCATATGTGAATAGTGATGAATCACGATGGAGAGATCTTCATCGCGCTATCGTTGCCGAAAACGACGAACAAAAGAGACGTGACCTAAGAAGGAAATCTGTGACGGCTGATTATTTCATCTCGGGAGCCAATGCCATTGCGCAGTCAGGCGAAATTGTCGCGTGCGACCGGTCAGGGAGCCGTGTCGGAGCATGGCCATTTGCTGCAGCTCATCTAATACTCGTCAGCGGCACCAACAAGATTACCCCTACGCTTGACGACGCCTTACGCCGTGTCTGGGAGTATGCTTTCCCTCTAGAAAATGCGCGCGCAAAGAGGGCATTCGGTGCCCCGAGTCTGATCGGAAAATGTGTAATTCTTGCTAATGAGGAAACTGAGGGCAGAGTGACCCTGATTCTCATCGACGAACCTTTGGGCTATTAAGCATCTACACAGGCGACTAAATACCCCCCAACCCTGTTCCAAACTAGCTGAGTCTGACCATATTTCGTTGGCGAGCGGGTGTTTCAGCAATCACTCTTGTTAAGCACTTGTAACGTTGGTAGATCGACACGTTGTCGGCTTATTTGTGACTGGCACGCTTGCGGACAAATTTCCGACGATCTTTGTGCGTATGCGGAGAACAGTAATTGGGAAGCTTGGTTGCACGAGAGAGGAATTATTTATAGTCATCTAGTCGTGGAATAACATGTGAGGCTAAAACACTCACTAATAGCCCTCGTTCTCGTTGCGGTGCTCGTCGCCGTCAGTGCCAGCGGGTGCCTTACGTCGACAAATAACTCGACAAGCTCAGGAGGCGCCGTGCTTGCTGCAGAGCCAACCGGCGGGAGTTGGAAGACGTTCGTTTTGAGTTCAAGCGATGCGCTACGGTCTCTCGCTCCACCATCACAAGGCTCGCCACAATTCACGCAGGATGTCAATGAGCTGAAGGCGCTTCAGCTCAACCGGACGGTTACGGTCAACGAAAGCATCAATTATTGGAATAACGGTTCTGTTGTTCAATGGAACGCGATCGCGCGCAGTCTGGTCATAAAACACAACACCTCAGCGCCCATGGCCTCACGCGTTTATGCGCTGTTGAGCGTGGCGCAGTACGATGCGCTCGTTTCTGCGTGGAATAACAAGTACACGTACAACCGATCGAGCCCACACGACATTGACCAAAGCATACAGCCTGCGGTGCAGACAACCAGCGACCCCGCGTACCCGTCTGATCACGCCGCTGTCGCTGGAGCATCGGCTGCGGTGCTCTGTACCTGTACCCTAATGAAACCGCTTGGTTGACCAAGCAAGCGGCCGCAGACGACGAATCACGGCTTGAGGCCGGGGTGAACTTCCGCAGTGATATCACCGCTGGCAATGCCATCGGGCTCACCGTCGCACAGGACGTCATCAAATATGCCAAGAACGATGGATCGAGCGTCAAGTGGAATGGGACGGTGCCCACTGGACCAGGAAAATGGGTGAGCACGACATCGCCAGCGACGCCGCCCCTTCTGCCAAACTGGGGCAACGTCACCCCGTGGCTGTCTAATTCCTCGGGCCTGATCATGCCGCCAGCGCCACCCGCATTTGGCTCCGCACAATTCGAAGCGGCTCTCAAAGAGGTCAAACAGATCGCCAACAATCGCACAGAGGAACAACTGCAGATCGCCCAGCGATGGGACGACGGCGCTGGGACCTCAACGCCCCCAGGCGACTGGAACGCGATTGCGTGCGGCCCGATTCAAAACGATTCGATGAATGAGCTTCGCGCCGCGCGAACGCTCGCGCTAATGAATACCGCGACAGAGGACGCAGGAATCTGCTGTTGGAAAGCTAAGTACGAGTATTGAGAACTCAGGCCCTTTACGGCCGATCCGACTATCAACACGGCCTTCGCCACTCCGAACTTTCCCTCGTACACCTCGGGTCACTCCGACTTTTCCGGCGCGGCGGCCGGGGTCTTGAGCTACATATTCCCGAAGGAACAGAGCCAGTTACAAGGCCAGGCGCAACAAGCGTCTCTGTCTCGCCTTTACGCAGGTATCCACTACCGATTTGATTGCGATCAGGGGCTAAAGGTAGGCGGCGAGGTCGCGCAGCGCGCGATTCAACGCGGTGAACAGGATGGTTCACCGCAACAAGCATCATAAGGACGACTCCTCGGCTAAGCGGGAACGCACGTGTGCCGTTTATCGTCAGGCGATGATTTAGCGCGGCGTCACTCGTGCCGGGAATCGATCTAAGTGCAACTGGCCAGCGCGTGTCCTGTGGTCGCCTGAACAGCAGCTCAGTGGCCCTCCTTCTTGTTTTTTATCATGCTTTCAAAATAGTCCTCTAGGTAAAATACGCGAAGATAGTCAGGCAATGAATTCATGCGCATGTTCATGTTTCTGACCTCTAACTCTGTCGGCGGCGTTATGGTCTTTGCAAGTTCTGCACGTATCGCGCGGCGTGTCTTTGCCCCCAAACGAGCACTCTCGATGTTCAAGTCTGCGGTGAGCCAAAAGACGAAACGACTAAACGGGTCCCCTACGCACTCTTCGATTATTTTGGCCAGAACAAGAGTTGCTTTGCGAGTCCGCCCCCCCGCGTCACTGTAGGCATATGATAGAGTTGCCACGAGCAAGTTATGGTTGAAAACAGTAGCGATCTTTTTCCAATCGATGACATAGTCAGGCGGGGCCCCCTTTCTCATTCCGGAGCCGCTTTCCGACAGTTGTGCACCCACTTCGTCAGGTTTCATAGTCTCTCGCCTTTAGAATCAACCACGTCCCACAACACTGTGCTAAAATACAGCGACCATTACATAATAACTGGCCAAGTTCGTTCATTCATACGCACAGAACGTTCAAGATCTTATTGACAACCTTCGAAAGTGGGTTTCAATAAATAATCACATAGATTGTAAAATCAAGGCGCGTGAAAAGAACGATTAGTCGTCCCACAGATAATAGTCGGGCGGTTATCAAGAAGAAGGCAACAAGCTTAGGATTGAATAGACAGATTTGACAAGAGAAGAGGTATACAACATGAATGTGATAGATGCGCTTCACGCCCGCTCGACCGTGCGTGCTTACAAGCTCGATCCAGTAGGTAAGGACACGATTCTAAAGATTCTGGAAGCTGCAACCCGCGCGCCTTCGTGGGCTAACACGCAGCCGTGGGAGATTTTTGTCGCGGCGGGAGAGGCGCTTGAGAGGCTGCGCACGGAGTATACGTTGCGGTCTCAGAAACGCGTACCATCCAATCCGGATCTGCCGGCACCACAGACGTGGCCGCCTGTCATCCGACAGCGAATGGCCGAACTGATGTCAGAACGGGCTCGACTAATACGCACAGACGAAGAACGCGACGAAACCACTGTTCGACAAAGCTTGTTCGAATCTAATTATCGGTTTTTTGGTGCGCCGACTGTGGTGTTTCTTTGCTTGGATCGCAACCTTTCGTCCTGGTCATTATTTGACATGGGATTGCTGGCACAGAGTGTTATGCTGGCGGCACAAGAATATCAGGTGGATTCGGCACCCGCTTTCCTTTTCGCATCGTACCCTGATCTTGTTCGTGCAGAATTAGACATTCCGGAAGATCTATCAATACTCATCGGACTGGCACTTGGGTACGCCGATACGAACCACCCGCAGAACCGGTACCGAAGCGCTCGGCGGCCGATTCAGGACGTCGTTCACTGTAAGGGTCTTTAGTTGCAGAGAATCGGAAGTGTTATCAGTTGATGGTGCGGCTGGATCTTCTGCACGCATTTGAAACTGAGAGCAAGATAGCATCAAGCGGTTTTTGCTAATCTCGCAGCTCTCTCGCATAGTCAAATCCCTGAGTAGTAAGCTTCAAGGATGCTATCTTTCCGCCAAGAATGGGCTGTGCTTTTAGGTATCCCAACAGGTCAAAATCCATCGCGTAGCGGTACACTTCTCGTTCACTGAAGCCGGAGGCCTTAGCAAGCGCATAAAGCTCACCGCGTTCGATAAGTCTGGTGGGGTCTTCTTCTGCGTGGTTTAACACGCAGAGGATAAAATCATTTTCGCGTTCCGACAAATCCAAGATAAACGCCAACAATCAGAGTATTTCTAAGAACGGCTTATCTTCTTTTCGCTTGGTATTTCCGTCTCTAACTGCCTTGCTGAGTAACGTTCCATTCAGCACGTTTTCAAAATCGGGCTTTCTGTCTCTCGTCTGCGCCCCGTAATCTTTCCTTTATTCGGGAACAAGTCTTATTAAGCTTCAGTAGCAGAATAACTTATGATGTCCAGAGCACGTAGAGTGCTGGCCGGAAAGAGTCGACACAACAGCTCAAACGAGTCAGAACCGCTGTATTCGGCCCTCAACTCGGTGAATGTCTTTTTAGGCAATGCCATCATTCGGAAGGTCATTCGTGGCCTCTGTGCCGACGATCGGCAGGCGATCTACGAAGCTTTGAGCTTGTACAGTGGCCAAAACGACCTTCACCTTCTAAAGAAGCTTAAGCTGCTGCCGATCTGTGCGTTCGTCGAACTCGGACGAATGTCCTTCCACGTGGACAGGCCCAAGATGCAAGATTACTTCAGGCAGCAGGTGACGCGGCGCGGCCTATCTAATATCATCAAGAGCGTAGCAGAGTACGGCATCAGCAAGCCACTGAAACTTCAAGCGCCCTTTTTGGTCGTTTGGAACTATACGGATGCGTGCAATCTGCGCTGCAAGCACTGCTACCAAGGTGCAGGCAAAATGTCAAAGGATGAGCTCAGCCTCGACGAGCGGCTCAACATTGTCGATCAGCTCGCTGACAACGACGTCGTCGCTATTGCGTTCTCTGGGGGCGAGGCGCTCCTGCGGGACGACTTCTGGGAAGTCGCTCGTTATGCCTCAAACAAGGGATTGTACCTCTCACTAGCGACTAACGGCACTTTGCTAACGAAAGACGTGGTTCGCCGGCTCAGGGACGTTGGCGTCGAGTACTTCGAGATAAGCCTTGATTCAGTCGATCCTGTAAAACACGACGCATTTCGAGGAGTTAACGGCGCTTGGGAGCGCACGGTAGCGGGGATCAAAAATGTCGTGGCCCAAGATGGCGCATACTCCTGCATCGCCAATACGATCACGAATGAGAACTACCGCGAACTGGATGCCCTCGTCGCATTTAGCAGGAAGCTTGGTGTCAATAGAACCTTGATCTTCAACTTTATCCCCGTAGGGCGAGGTTCCGACATCATCGACATGGATTTGTCCCCGGACGAGCGCGAGCACGTTTTGCAGCAGATGTACGGGTACTTGAGTGGCCAAGACGAAAGCTTTGAAATTCTGACAACGGCCCCGCAATTCTCACGCGTGTGCATGATGAACTCACAAAATGGGATTATCTCACTCGCGCACTTCGGGGCAGCTGGTTTCAGCGATAAGGTGGGGTTACTCGCTGAGTACATCGGCGGATGCGGGGCCGGCCGCATGTACTGCGCTATTCAGCCCAACGGAATCGTGACACCGTGCGTGTTTATGCCGATACCTGTCGGCGACTTGCGATCAGAATCGTTCATCGATATCTGGAAAAACGCCGAGGTCATGCAGTCGCTCAGGGAACGGCACGATCTTAAGGAACACTGCGGCTCGTGTGATTACAAGAACGTTTGTGGCGGTTGCCGCGCCCGTGCATATGCATATTTCAACGACATCAAAGCCCCCGACATTGGATGCATTTACAACCTGCGCGCGTATAACGCGCTCAAGGATAAACAGCGTGCATCAAGCGCCGCCGTTGAGACAACAGAGGCCGCAGCATCAAACGTTTGAACGAGCCATTCAGATCGCGAGGCGTATTACTGTTCTTCTGCATGTGGGTCAACCGACGTGCCCAGAATAGGCGTTGATTTCATCTTGAGCGCGCCTTTGAACACTTTGTACATTACGAGGGCGAACATGAGCTTGTCTCGGCTTAATTGCTTGAAGAAATAGTTTGGCCGCAAGTAGAACTCTTTGAATGCCTCTCTTTGAGTGTCCTGAAGTTCTCTGAGCGTGAGATCAACGGTTTCGATGACCGGCGCGAGCAGCGTGAAGTGCGTCCAGTCTTTTATTCTAATGAGCCCCATCTTGCTCGCTAGTTCGTAGAACTTGGTGCCAGGGTATGGCGTGGCCAGCGAGAAGAGTGCGTAATCGGGGTTCACCCGCTTTGCGAAGCCGATCGTTTCATCAATAGTAGTTCTGTTCTCGCCCGGCATTCCAATGGTCATTGAGGCGATCGTGTGCATGCCGATGTCTTTTGCCGTTTTGAAGGCGCGCTTGGCCTGTCCTACTTTGGTACCCTTCTGTACATTGTCCAGTATGTTCTGATTCCCACTCTCAACGCCAAAAAGCAACGTTCGACAGCCCGCCTTCCACATCTGCGAGAGCAGCTCTTTATTGAACCGATCGACCCGCGCTGTGCATCCCCATACGACGTCAATTCCGCGGCTGATTATCCCTTTACAGAACCTGTACACCCACTCTGGAAAGAGGGTGAAGGTATCGTCCATGAAGCCGACCATTCTGACTTTATACTCATCGACAACTCGTTCCATCTCATCTGCGGCGTTCTCAGGAGATCGGAATCGGACTTTTCGACCGTGCATCGCGCTTGAGGCGCAGAACGAACAGCCCATGGGGCATCCTCGGCTGCAAATCATGGTTGCTAAGACTTGCTTCCGTCCGAATAACATGTATTCGCTCATCGGAAGGAGGTGACGCGCGGGGAAGGGTAGGGCATCGAGATCTTCGATAGGCCTTCGTTTGGGCGTTTCAACGATGCGCTCGCCGTCGCGGTAATTGATGCCATCAATGTTGCGTAGGGGTTTTTCGTTCTCTATAGCGTCGGCGAGCTCGAGGGTAGCGTATTCTCCCTCATTCCTGACCACGACATCGACAAAGTCGTTTTCACGCAAGACCTGCTCTGGCATGAAGGTGGCGTGATATCCCCCCATTGTGACCATGCACTCAGGGTAAAGCTCTTTGGTAATTTTGCCCACTGCGAGGGCTTGCTTGATCGTCGGCGTCGTCGTCTGCACCCCGAGCAGATCGACGTGCTTCTTTGCAATCTCTCGCTGATAGCTCTGGAAATCCATATCGAGCGCCGGCGCATCTAAGATGGTGACCTTGACGTCGTTTTCTTCCAGTACGGCGCCGATGTACGCGAGACCTAAGGGGGGCGCGGTGAGACCTAACACATCCTTATACTTGGATGTGATGTCGGGGGGATTAACAAGGAGGACTTCCATCGCGATCTCTCAATAGGTAAGGGTGCCGAAAATATAAGGTTAACCGCGGAACGGGGCAGCCTGGCATGGCGCGTCTCATTTGGCGTGCGCGTGCAACCCCGTGCCCATCAAGTCTCGCTGACGGCTTCTTTCTTCGTGAGCCGTTGTTCGAGCAGCGCTAGGTGCTCACGTTTGCCGTTTTTCAGAGCGCTTAACTCTCGCTTGGAGATTGCTCTGAAATAACACGCGTCGACGCACGCCATATTTTCATACCCTTTGCACCTATCGCACTTGTACGCCTTTCGTGTAGTTTTGCGCTTTTGCGTACGTTCGGTCTCGGCACTCGTCGCTCTCCTGTCGAACAGCATGCGCAAAACGCTTCGCTCACCCGCTTCAGGCGCCGGCGCAGCGGGGCTCTCTTCGATGAAGATCGCATTGAACGGGCAGCTCTTCACGCACCGGCCGCAGCCGATGCATTTCTCTTCATCGATGGATATAACATTGTTCTCACGCACAATGGCCTTCGGCTTGCACACCTCGATACACGCCGGGTTTTCACATTGTTTGCATACGATAGGGAGCGCTTCGTCGTCGAATATGAGCCCCCTCGACTGTAGCACGTCTTTGACTTTCAGGCGCGCTTTCCCGCCGTGCCGTTCCGCGCACGCCATCTCGCAGACGCCACAGTTTTCGCATCTGTTCAGATTAACGGTCACTACCTCAGTCATGGAGTCACTCTGCTCTTCGTGCGGGGTTCAATAGCCGACAACAGCATGTTGCCCCTCTTTCAATAAGTATTTGTAGGCGCTTATCGCAGCCTTTGCTCCCTCCCCAGCTGCGACGATGATCTGTTTTTCGGGAACGGTAGTAACATCGCCTGCTGCGAAAATGCCAGGCACACTCGTCGCACAGTTGTAGCTGACGATAATCTCTCCATTCTCGTTAAGCGTGACGAGGTCCCTCACGACGTCCGAATTCGGAATCAGGCCGATTTCGATGAATATGCCGGTGACCGGAAGTGACACCAATGAGTTGTCAGTGAGGTTGCGGAAGACCGCCCCATTGACCACGTCGTCTCCTTTAACCTCAGTGAGCTGATACCCAACACGTAGTTCTACGTTTGGGGCGTCGCGAATTTTCTCCAAATATACCTCATCTGCCTTCCAAGGGCTTCGGCTGATGAGATACACTTTTCGCGCAATGTTCATTAGCTCGTATGCAGCGGTAACAGCAGAGTTCCCGCCGCCGAGTACCGCGACGTCCATGTCCATAAAAAGTGGCGCGTCGCATGTAGCACAATAGCTAACGCCGCGACCAACGAATCTCTCTAGACCTTTGGCATTGAGCGTTCGTGACGTTTTTCCCGTGGCAATAATAATCGTTTTTGAGCGATACTCTTCGTCTGTCTCGGTGCGAGCGACGAATGCGTCGCGTTCTTTGCTTACGCTTTTTACTTGCGCGAAGGTTCGTTGCACGTTGTACTTTTCGACCTGCTTTTCGAAGCGATCCATTAAATCTGGGCCTGATATGAACTGATAGCCCATGTAGTTTTCCACATTGAGGCTATAAAGAACCTGACCGCCGATGTTCTGGGTAATTAGTCGTACGTTCAACATCTTTCGGGTTGCGTAGACTGCTGCGGTCAACCCCGCGGGGCCGCCGCCAACGATTATGAGGTCATGCAGCACAGCGCTCTGTTTCATGGTGGATTGCGAATGAGATTTGCGCGAAAGCTTTTAAGAATATTGCTTGCTACCGTCGATCGCCACACAAGGAAACTAGCTGGCGTCGCTGCGTCGAGAAAAAGTAGCGGGGACCGTTTGGACCTCGCCTACTCGGGGTCACTTTAGTTATCTGCAGTCGGCGTTTGCGGGGTATCTTCAGCGGTCGATTCCTGACTCTCGCTTCCGACGCTGCTGGATGCCTGTTTCTCCTTCGGTCTTTGCCGACGTTTTATTTCGCGCTCGCTCATCGTGTCTCGAGAAAGCCTGTCTGTCACCACGGTGTCCCAGACCTTGCTCATCGTGATGGCGGAAACCGGACAAATCATCGCGCACTCACTACAAAATACACAGTGTCCGACGAAGATGCGCACACTTTTCTCAGAGGCACTTGTACGCAGTGCGATGGCTCCGGCAGGGCAGACTTTTCCACAGCGTCCACACAAGATACATTTTTCGGGGTCAATAATCGGCGTCCCACGGTAGGCTGCCGGGACTTCAACCTCTGAAGCGTTCTTTACGGTTGCCGTTTTGCCCGCTATGCCGACTGTAAATGAGCGTATCAGATCTTTGAGAAATCCTGAAGTCATTTTAGAGCCCCGCCCATCCGAACAGGAAGTGCATGTACCGCACGCCTGCCAGATACAAGAGGAGGTCTGCGACTGCGAGCATCGTAGGAATGGTCCAATAATACCTGAGCACGCGGGTGACACGGGTTCTCGCGGTAGTCGCCTGCCAAAACGCAATGAAGGCGCTGACGAGCAATGCTATGATCGCGAATTGAATGATAAGATTTATGACGGGCTCGAAGTGGTAGATTGTCGTTCCAAAGAACACTGTGGCTATGAGCGACGCGTAGAGAAATGTCTTAAGCCACTGCCCGAGCTGCAAAAGAGCGAGATTTGGTCCCGAGTACTCGACGTATGGGCCAGAAACGATCTCGGTCTCGGCTTCGGCGATGTCAAAAGGCTGAACTGCCGCTGCGGCAGGCAACGTCCATATTGCCGCAATCGCTGCGAGCGGCAAGACGGTGATCCACGCGGTTGCCGATATCGTAGTTAACTGGAACGATCCTGCCGCGAGAGCAACCGTTACCATGGCGACGATGAATGGAGTTTCGTAGGCGATCAGGAGCGCGACCTCGCGCGCAGCGCCGATGGCGCCGTACGGGCTTCCGCTGGCCGAGCCGCCGAGGATCAGGGCAATTGGCGGTATTGCTAGGAGGTAAATCACCAATATGAGATCGCCCGCGCCGACGGCCGACGCGGAGGCTGCCAAAGGTATAACCAGCGCCGCGAAGAGCATAGAGGCGACGCTGAGGATCGGCGCGAGGTTGAAGAGCAGGGGGCTCGTCACATTCGGCGTCAAACTCTCTTTGCCCATCAGTTTAAAGAAGTCATAGAACGTCTGGAAAATGCTTGGACCTTTGCGAAACTGGCTGTGCGCTACGACGATGCGGCGAATCCCCTGCAGCAGCAAGGCAGCAACAAAGGCATAGACTAGCGCGACGACTATTGAAGCGATCATCAAATCCTCCCTGTTTTCAATTCCTGTGCGCTGACGATCTTGCGCTTCCCGTCTTTTATCACGGTCATCCGATCAGTACAGCTGAAGCAGGGATCGATTGATGCGGCGATGATAGGAATATCAGCTACTTGACAGCCGATGAACTTCGGCACGTAGGAGGGGATATTGGCGAGCGTTGGGGATCTGATTTTTATGCGCTCGAAGAACCTCGTGCCATTCGTCTCCGTGTAGTGGATCAGCTCACCACGGGGGGCTTCGACTCGACCGACGCTGCGCCCTGGGGGGATCTCACCGTACTCAACTTGGATCGGCCCGTCAGGCAGGTTCGCTATAAGCTCCTTGGTGAGCCCAATGGATTGTTTGAGTTCTGCCAAGCGCACCAGTGCTTGAGCCACGACATCTCCGTCTTTTGCTATCTGTGGCTCGAGATCGAAATCGCCGTATGCTGCGTACTTGCACATAACGCGTGTGTCTTCGGCAACGCCGCTCGCACGTGCATTCGGGCCCACCGCCCCTAGACGGATCGCGTCCTCTTTGCTTAGGCAGCCGACGCCCTTACATCGTTCTGCGATGCTGCTGTCCTTTAGAACTGATTTGGTGATCTTGTCGGCAGCGGTGTCGAGATAGCCGAGGACACCTAGCGCGGAACGCGCTTGTTCATCGGAGATATTCCACTTGACGCCGCCGATTTGGTTACATCCGTGCATCACCCTGTTCCCGCTCAGCATTTCGAAGAGATCCATGACCTTCTCCCGCTCGCGCCACGTGTACATGAACAAGGTATGATAGCCGATTTCTTCACCCGCAATTCCCGCCCACAGCATGTGCGAGTGAATCCGCTCGAGCTCTGCGTAAATCGTCCGGATGTATTTTGCCCGCGCAGGCACCTCGATATCAGCGATGTCTTCAACGCGTTCGACGTGGTTTAGCGGGTGGGCGTGCGAACAGATGCCGCAGATACGTTCAACGAGATATACGACCTTGGAAAATGGCCGCTCTTGGCAAAGCCGTTCGATGCTTCGATGGTTGTAGCCGATTTCGTAGTCGACGTCCACCACCTTCTCACCCTCTACTTCAAACAAGAATCTCGCAGGCTCCTCCAAGGCGGGGTGACTTGGCCCGATAGGGACCTTCAACTTCGCAAAGCCGCGGTCGTTGAGCTCTGCCAACGGTTATACCCTCCTGAGCGGCGGCGTCGGATCGTTATATTTCGGGGGCAGCTCGAGCGGCCTTGAATCAGGAATTCCGATCACGTTGATGCCAAGCAAGCCGATGAGCTCTCGCTCATAGAGCACTGCGGCGACAAAGTGATTGGTAATCGTTGGGACGCTTGGAGTGTCATAGGGGAGATCCACGATGACGGTGTGGAGCTCAGCCGATACGGCAAAGTGGTACAGCACTTCGAGATGATCTCGCGCATCTTTGCCGGTAATGGTGGCTATTCGTGCCCCCTCCAGCTCAAGAAATGCGAGTGTCGCATCGAGGTTGTCGAGCGCCACACGGTAGTATGAGTTTAACCCCTTGTGACTCGACTCGATGACCTGTACGGCGTCTTCAAGCGATCGCTTCATCGTCCTGCCTCGGGAACGTTATCTGATGACCGGAACTTCGGATCGATGACCGTTTCCTTTGACATCGCTTCGTCAAATCGTGCCGTAGGTCGAGCGCCTCTGCCTTTTCTCTTTGAGTCGAGCATCTTCGCTGCGGTGCGAATGCCTGACAGAATGTTGAGCGGCCGAGGAGGGCAGCCCAAGACGTAGACGTCGACGGGGATGACCGTGTCAAGCGGCCCCGTTAATGAATACCCGCCGTCAAAGATTCCGTTTGACGTGGGACAACTCCCCACCGCGACGACGGCTTTCGGATTTGGAATCTGGTCATAGATCATCGTCAAGCGGTCCTCCATGCGTTTGGTAATCGGACCCGATACCACGAGCACATCAGCGTGCCGCGGAGACCCAACGCGTAAAACGCCGTAGCGCTCCGCGCTGTACCGCGGATTTTGAATCGCGAGTACCTCAATATCGCATCCATTGCACGATCCGGTGTTTATAAAGTAGACCCACGGTGACCTTGCTCGAAACATCATCAGCCTCCCAGCACAGCGAGTGACACCTTGTTGATTTGGTCCACGATTGCTGTCGGAAACACACCCATCAGCACACAAAGAACGCTCAAGATAATTATGGGGATTATTATATAAATAGATAGATACGACACCGTAGGCGCTTTTATCTTTTGATCAACCGCGAGGAAAACTCGCTGAAAAACTCTGATGTAGCCAACAAACATAGGAAACGTCAGCACGAGCAACGCCACTGACAAGGCAGGATACAATCCTCCTTTTTCGAAGCCCGCTTGAAGGATCAAATACTCGCTGATAAAGCCGTTGAGAGGCGGGATCCCCGAGAGCGCGAGTGCGCCAATCAGGAACCCCCCCGCCACGATCGGCATCTTCGTCACCAAGCCACCAAGCCCGTCAACGTTTCGTTGCTTAGTGGCCGCAATAATGGCCCCCACACAGAGGAAAACGAGTGATTTCATGACCATATTATTAATTATTTGAAAAATCCCCCCCGTCAGCGCAGCAGATGAGCCAATGCCAATCGCAAATAGTATAATTCCGGCTTGTTCTATCGATGAGTACGCGAGGAACCGCTTTAGGTCCTTCTGTGTGTACGCCATAAGGGCGCCTACCCCCACGGTAAGCACCGCCGTGACGGCGATGAACAATAGCACAACATCGGCAGCCGGGCGTAACGCAAACAAGAATCGAATGAGGATAAAAGCGGTGGCCGCCTTGACGGTGCCCGCCAAAAATGTGCTGACAGGCGTCGGAGCCTCGCCGTACGTATCAGGAACCCACGAATGCATCGGAACGACGCCGATTTTCGTTCCCAGCCCTATGAACAAGAAGAGGCTCATCAAAAGAATCGCGTTGCTCGATGTGGTTCCGAAGCTTCCTATGTTGAGCGTTCCGTAGTTGAGGAACATCAAGATGAGCGCGATCAGCGTGAACGAGCTTCCGATGCTGTTTAAAACGATAAATTTTGTCGCTGCCTCAAACGCACGTCCCTTTCGGTAGGTCACAAGGATTGCCGTCGAAAGGGTGCCGATTTCCAAAAAGATGTATAGCGTCGCAACGTTGGTGCTGAGGACCGCCGCGGCTGTGGTACTTATGATGATCAAAAGGAGAGGGTAGTAGATGCGCCCGGCGTTCCCGATGTAAGGGAGACTAAACCACGTGACAAACGTTCCGATAACGATCACCACGTACGCTACCATAAGCCCCACTGTGGACAGCCCGGCCGCGGTTGCAAATGAATCGAGACCAGCAGTCGCGCTTGTGGGGACAAACAAATTGGCCGTGAAAAGGACAGCGCTTAGCGTCATCCCAATGACAGCTGCATACGCTGCTATTTTCGTTTTACGACCGAAAAGCGCGCATATCGCTGAAGTGATCAACGGAATGGCCAGAGTATACACAACATACATTTTGGTTCTCCGCTATCCACGAAGGTTAGTCAGCTTGCTGCTATCAATGGACCCATATTCGGCGAAGTCCATGAGCGCTATCAAGGCTATCGTGAGCGTGATTAACACCACGAACACCTCGGCGACTACGGAAAGCAGCGCGGTATTTTCGCCCCACGCTATGAGAAGTGTTCCGATGTTCTCGAGGACGAGTATACCAAGCAGGAGCTTTAAGATGCTTGTTTGGCTTACAAGGATCAGAAAGGCGATACCGAAGAGCATTACAAGAGCGTAACTTTCAGTGATTCGCCCAGCCGGAAATTGCGATTGCATTGAAAAAGCTACTAGATACGAAAGCGCTAGGGTTAAAAGCGCGGCCGATATCAGTGGCACCGTACCGAATCGAGGCCGGGGCTGTTTTGTACGAGCGATGACGAGTAGGATAATGATGGGCGACGCGATACCGAGCACCGCTTTTACGAGTGCCCCTATCAGGTCGTTTTCCGTCAACAAGAATGTGGCGATTAGCACGTTTAGAGCGAGGAGTGCCAACGTTGACCATTTGTCGTTTAAGAGCACGATTAGAATCGCGCATACCACCCACAGGATTCCAAACGCTAGTATGGTCTCCATTACAACCCCCTAAAAACGAGAAAAACGGCTCCCGCGAGGAGCAGCCAAACGAATATCCACGTGGCATAATTGATTACGCTTCCGTTTTGTGCCCGTCGTAGCCATCTCGATAGCGAGTCCGCGCCTCGCCCGATTGCAGCGTAGGCGTAGTCAGGGTCAATCCATCGCAATCGTTCGAACGGTTGCGTCACTTGGTAGAGAATGTGCCTTCCCGATGCATACACGTATCCTTCAGGCAGCTCGTATCCCGCTCCGAAAAGCTGTTTGGATGTTGGAGCAGTCTCACGAGGTCGCCGCGTCAGGAATTCGTTAAGGATCAGACCGGCAAGTATGGCCGTCAAAAGGAGAATCGCCGCCAGAGCAGGAGCAAAACTGGATACGCCTGGAATTTCGATATTGGTAAGCACAATCGCGGACTGTGTGACCACTGTTCCGCTGTACGGGACCTGCGTTATGATGGCGAGGGGGTATTGCGCGAAGACTCCCAAACCGACGCACCCCGCCGCAAGGATTGCCTGTGGCACCCACATCGTGGCGGGGGCCTCGTGCGCGCCTTCCAACTCGGCTGGAAGCTGACCATAGAATACGCTAATCGTCGCGCGGAAGATGTAGCCTGCGGAGAGCACGCTCCCTGCCAGCACCACGATCACGAAGACCTGCAAGCCCGCAGTCGTCGCGGCGATGCTGCTCGAGTAAATGAGCCATTTGCCCACAAAGCCGACAAGAGGCGGCACGCCGGCAAGTGTCACGGCGGCGATGGTGAATGAAGCCGCGGTATACGGCATCTTTCTCGATAGCCCGCCCAGCTTGTTGAGATCCATAGTATGCGCTGTGCGATCAACGGCCCCCGCCCCCAGAAACAGGCAGGCCTTAAAAAAGCTGTGCGCAAGGAATTGCATTAATCCCGCGACGAGTCCTATCGGTCCGAAGCTGAATGCAAGGAACATGAATCCGAGGTTTGTAATAGTGCTGTATGCGAGGACCTCTTTCAGGTCGTTAGCGCGCATGGCGAGGGTAGCAGCCAACACCAAGGTGAATCCGCCGATGATGGCGAGCACCCACGGCCAGGCACCGGTAAATAACGGAAAGAGTCGTGCAGCGAGATACACGCCGGCGGGGACCATCGCTGCGCTGTGCAGCAACGCAGAAACTGGTGTGGGGCCTTGCATTGCGCTGGGTAACCACGAGAAGAACGGCGTTTGTGCAGACTTGGAGAATATAGCGATGAGTGCAAGCACGAGCAGCGTGTTCATCTGCCACGCTGGTGGCGTCGACGTTAACAGGGCGTTGATGTTAACGCTGCCCGTCCACGCGTAGGCGCCGACGGCAAACAGCAACAGTGCCTCTCCCGGTATGTGTGTAAAGAAGAATACCTTTTTTGCGGCCTCGTTCTTTATGGGGTCAGCATACCAGAAACCGACCAAGAGGAACGAGCAAATGCCTACGATCTCCCAGCCGATGTAAAAAACGACCAGATTGGCGGCGTTGACAAGCATCAGCATGCCGCCGATGAAAAACAACATGAGGAAATAGTAACGCCCTCTTCCGCGCTCATTTTGCATGTAGCTATTTGAGTACCATATGATCACGCACCCCATGAGAGCAACAACGAGCGAGAACAGAAGGCTAAGCGCGTCGAAGCGGAATGAGAAAAGTTGCACATTGCTGACAACCACGTTTGGCACGGCTGCGGTCACTGGTCCGGTGTACGCGATGGTAAGGGCTGAAGCGAAGACAAGGGTAATGAGCGCGATAAGGGTCGAAACGTAGTCGACAATTTTTGACTGCGTGAAGCCACCGAGAATCAGAGGCACGAGCGAAAGCACGGTAGGAGTGAATATTAAGGCGAGTAGAAGGTACGACGTCGATAAACCATCCATAGGACGACTCCGTTTGCGGGTCGTATAGATGTGATGGTTGCTTATTAAACTGACGCTTTTTGCGAGAGCGCAGCGTCCGTTTCGAAAGGGGCAATGATCGCGTCACGGCCATATGTCCGCTAAAAGCTTGTAAATGAGCCACGGCCATATTGTCCGCTAAAAGCTTGTAAAGGAGCTATTATTATATTAATCATGGTTATATTAAACATAGCGGCTTTGATTCTAAATCTAGGCCGTTTTATTTTTTATTTACTTTTTTTATAAAAAAAATGCACAGGAACTTTTAAATAGGAACCCCATCGTACGTTGAAGGCACTGAGCTACCATACCGAGGTGTTTAGTTGAAACATGCGAAAAGAAATGCTACTAAAGCGCTTTTTGTATTGGCAGTTTCATTGCTTGTTGCGGGGTTTGTAATTCCACCTGCTGCAGCAGCCAGTACGACTAACTCGGGGGGAAACAACGCCCAGAGCCTCATCGATGCAAGCGCGCCGCATACGTACGTCGATTTCAAAAGCAGCTGGGCGGGAGACACAGCTGCAACTCTTGCAAAATATGACGTCGTTGCCTTGGGCTACACCGAGACGTCGCAGCACATTCAAGCTATCAAAGCAATCAATCCGAACACCGTTGTTCTCGCTTATTTTAACCCGCTCTTTGGCGGCCCAGAGGGTACGCCGCACCCAGAATGGTACCTTCGAGATGCTTCAGGCACCACTCATTCGAGTGGGTACCCGAATGAACCCCTCATGGATTTGACCAATGCAGGCTGGAGGGCTATGTGTGTTCAGAATTGCCAGAACGCCTTATCAAAGGGCTTCGATGGACTCGTTCTTGACAACGGTCTTACCTCCCCCAACGTTCTCTGGCCGGGAAGCTGGTCAGGGTCAGACAGCCAATGGCAATCGAGCACAATCGCTCTTTATAAATCTGTAAAACAGGCAGCTGGGAACAAGATTGTAATATACAACGGTGCCTACTTCATTCCTGGGTACGTTGAAGCTCTCGACGGATATATGGACGAGGGATTTCCGTTTTATAAGGGCTGGGACAACTCGATCGGATACGCTCTCGACGCGTCTGCTAATGGCAAGCTAGCCCTTTTTTACGCCCAGGGCAGCGTGTCTGAGCGGTACTTCGTCTATTGTTCGGCGCTACTCACCGACGGTTACTTCTTCTACGCCCCGACAGGGACCACGTGGTTTAGCGATTACGGCATCCATCTAGGAACCGCCTTAAGCAAGGCTGAGAAGATGTCAGACGGCACGTGGCAACGGGACTACCAATATGGCACCGTCGTGGTTGATCCAAGCACTCAGACGGCACACATTGATTTGAAAACGGGGCAAAACGTGCAGTCCGCGGCAACGCCAAAAGTTACCACAACGGTAAAACAAGCAACGCCAACGCCAAAAGTTACCACAACGGTAAAACAAGCAACGCCAACGCCAAAAGTTACCACAACGGTAAAACAAGCAACGCCAACGCCAAAAGTTACCACAACGGTAAAACAAGCAACGCCAACGCCAAAAGTTACCACAACGGTAAAACAAGCAACGCCAACGCCAAAAGTTACCACAACGGTAAAACAAGCAACGCCAACGCCAAAAGTTACCTCAACAACGGTAAAATACGCGACGCTAACGCCATCGCTGACAAAAACAGTCCCCACGAAGGCCAAGGCCACCTCGACGCCCCGTCTTGTAGCAGCTTCCAAGCAGACATCCGGTCAGTCAAGCAGCTCAGGCTCGAATTCCCTGATAGCTGCGAAAAGTGCGTCTGAAATGCCAGACAATGCCTCGGTGCCTGGACTATCTGTTCCAGCCGCTCAAACGAGCGTTGCAAGCTCACCGCCGCAGTCCGTTCTAGAATTCTCACTGCTTGGGCTCGGAATACCGGCACTTGTTGCTGGGTCGATATACCTGCTGATGAGGCGTAATTGATCCCTACACGGGATCCTTCTTTTTCTTATTCAAGATAAGGCGTCAGAGCCTCAAAACCTCGTTATTATGAAGGCGTTTTGCATCGAATTGCTGCGGTTTTGATGTTTTTGTAACTTTTTGTAACGTAGGGCGTATTCAAGGCGCCGCACCGTTGCAGATACGATGGTCACAGTGGAACAAAGGTTTATAAACGCATCTTTGCTAATCTATCCAAAACGGGTTTTTCAATGCGCATAACTTTGCTCGGTGGCACGGGAAACATCGGAGAGGGGCTAGCGCTTCGCTGGGCTCCAAAACACGACGTGGTCATAGGATCACGAAGCGCTGAAAAAGCTGAGGAAGCGGCAATTTCCTGCGAATCGCGACTACTCAACGAAGGCACTACGTGCGAACTGTACGGGGAAGAAAACGCTCAAGCCATAATACATAGCGATGTAGTAGTGCTTGCGCTCCAGTATCAGTTTGCGATCCCTACGGCGGTTGCAATCAAAGATCAGCTAGAGGGTAACGCAATAGTCGTATCTCCGGTCGTGCCAATGACAAGAGATGGGTTCTTGCGCTACGTGCCCGCCGACAAGTATGGAAGCGCTGCCGTCGAGATACAAGCCATTCTTTCGAACAATGATGTCGTTTCAGCGTTTCACACGACGCCTGCGGCGCGCCTGATTGATCTCAAAGATGTGCTCGGCCTAGACGTTCTCGTATGTGGCTCTGAACAACCGAAAGAAACCGTTATGGAGCTGATAAAGGACATAAAGGGGCTTACTCCCTTCGATGCCGGACCGCTTGAAGCGTCATATATGGTCGAATCGATAACTCCTCTTTTAATAAACGTATCAGCGCGAAACCGCCTGAAGAACAGTTCTATTCGCATAATCGGGCAGAGCATCGAATAGTAGCTCTACGCGCTATGCAAAATCTTTCCCGTCAACGCGTCTATTTTCACGCGTCTTTTTGAAGACTCACCCGCGTACAAGACCTCAAGAACCGGCGAGTATATAATATTTGCATCAGTCACCTCACAGCCAGGATACAGTCCTCGTATCAGTCCTTTGAGTTGTTGCTTTGACAGCCTGGGCTTTATGACATCTTCTGCGCGACCCTCTCTAAGCTTCAAACCATCAGTGCTCTCTGAAACGAGGGTTTTTGGATAGCTTATGTCATAGAGGGAGAAATAGAGCCCATCCTTTATGCCAATCAGGCGCCGTTCTTCCAGCTTCTTCAAGCTCGATTTGACGTTCTTATCGGGCAGAGCTTCGCGCAATTTCGCATAGGTGGTGCCGCTGCTGTCCAATATAAAATCCATCACTTTCAGTTGCGTTAGGCTGAGGTCTGCGAGAAGGTGTAGGTTCTTAGACTGCCGCCGCTCGCCGTTAGGGCTTAAGATATCCCCGGTAATGGCATCAATCAAGATAGTGTAGTCGTTGAACCTCACGCCTAAGAGTCGTTTCTTCATCTCTCGAACAGAAACCGAGAATATCGGCAACATCAGCAGGTTGAAGTCATTGACTCTCTCATTCCTGCCGAAGAACTTCAAGTGCTTGTGCTTCTTGTTACTGTTTAAGGCGCTGAGGAGCTTGGTTTCGTCGAATGGTATATAATCAACCTTCTTACTTCCCGTCGTCGTATTAAGAGCAAGTCGCGCTCGCATGTGCTCGGCCTTGTCCAAATCCTGTGCTGCGCGAACGCCACCGTGCGGTTTGAGGTCCGATGCGTGCTCGGTCTGACGTTGAATGGTGGGGGTCGCCCCTCCGTGGCGCGTGTTCCGCTGCCGCACTTTGATGAACGAAGGATCAGCGATAGCTCCTTGGACGTAAAACTGTCCCGGTTCAAGTGCTGTCAGCTGGCGTGCATCATCCATCGAGGAGAAAAATATACGCACCGAATCGATATCGTTTCTTAACGTCAGCTTTCCGATGAACACGTTGTTGCACTGGCTCAAAACGTTCTTGTTGACCAAAGCAGGCCTCTGCGTGGCAAAAAGAATACCAAGGCCCCGCTTTCTGCCTCTTCTGCTCATTACCTGCAAGATATCGAGTCCGCGTCCTCTCTGCGGAACGTAAATGTCAGCCTCTTCGACGATAACTAAGAAAGGGTTCTGCCGGTGGCGCCCCTCTCGGAACATGTCGGTGGCGACTTGATAGACGCTTCCTAAGAACTTATCTATGACCTTTGGATCAGTCTCGGAAACGTCGAGGACTATTCTTTTTGACTCTTCGATGATTTTTCGGACCCGCTCTTCGTCGGTCGAAATGCCTTCAATCTCATCAATTACATCGATGTTCTTGTAACCGGAGAGCCCAGCGTATTCTCCTTCAGTATCGATCACGACGAATCCGAGATTGCTCGCGGCAAGTTCTTCGCAGATCACACTGACGAGATAGCTCTTGCCGCTTCCGCTTTGGCCGATAACGGCGCTTCGTTCAGTTACAAGATACCCCGGGTCGATGCTGAACGTCTCCCCGATGTGGAGCTCCATTAGTTCAACATGGCTTATTTGTCCGATATAAGCTTAGTGTAATGCGACAAAACCTATCTAGGACCTTTTTGACGCTAAACTCCTGCTCAAATCTTAGCGCGCGAGCTGAATCGAGTTTTGAAAAGCGGATCTTACGAGTAATTGCGGGAGGCTATCAGGGTAACAGTATCGTTATCCAAGAGCACGTGGGTTAGCCCGACGCGCTGCCCAGCGTGTCTCGCACTCGCACCCCACACTTGAGCGTATCTAAATCGTCTGGAGATACGTGCGTGCATGAGGTTACAGACCTCTTCGACCGTGGAGTTGCGGCGCAAAATCAGTGGGTTTTCCATATCTGCCGCTTTGCCCGGGGGTTTCAGGTACACCCGTATGAATCTCAGTTTTTCAAATATCAGGTCTTTTAGGCCTTCGATGTTGATGCCGTGCTCTGCGGAAATGTGAACGTCCCCGAACGTTGCTGACCCAGAAGACTGATCTATCTTGTTTACAACCGTTATTGCGGGTACGAAAAGTCTGCCCGGTATTAGGGCATCGACAAATCGATCGACACCGATGTCTTCTTTGAGAATGACGTCCGCGTTATGGATCTTGAAGTCATGTAAAATCGCTTTTATCGTAGCTTCGTCGATTTCAGCAGTATTGGGAGTCCCGCTAATCGTAACCCCCCCGCGAGGTTTCTTGATTATCGCTACGTTTGGAGGGCTTTGATTTATCCTGATTCCTGCGTCATGCAATTCTTTTTTGACTACTTCGACTTGATATTCGCTGAAAACGTCGACCATGATCAATATTAGGTCCGCGCTTCTCACAACTGAAATTATCTCTTTTCCTCTGCCTTTTCCGACTGCTGCGCCGCCTATCAGTCCTGGTACATCCAAGACTTGTATGTGCGCTCCTTTGTGCACCATAGAGCCGGGGATGACATTCAGTGTCGTGAAATCGTAAGCTCCAACTGGCGATTTTGCGTTTGTGAGCGCATTTAGCAGGGTTGACTTTCCCGCGGACGGATATCCAACTAACACACAGGTAGCATCACCGGACTTTCGTGGAGCAAATCCAGTTCCCTTATGTGAACCTCTAGGCTCTCGCTTCTCCTTAAGCCGTGCAAGTTTCGCCTTTAGACGACCGATGTGGAGTTGTGTCGCTTTGTTGTATGGTGTCTCGCGTATCTCCGTTTCTATTTCGCTGATTTGCTCTTCTATACTACTCACACGATCTCCTGATCGTCACAATCATCAACGTCTTCAGCGAATGCAGAGAGGAGGTAGTATATCTTTAAAAAAGCTAGGCTTTGCTCCGGGAGTGAACTTTCGTGTTCACCAAAACGAACTTGGTTCTCTCTCCGCGGATCGCGACGAGATAGACGTGCGGCTCATTTGATGCCATACATTCCATCCATTTCTTGTGCAACGTCCCGTCTGAGGAAATGGGGGGCGATCCGTTTCTCGCGCGAAGCTCGTTGATGCAGTATACAAAATCTGACTCAGATAAGCGCGCGACCTTAGATTTCATGCCGATGTTGCGAGGCCACCACACTTGCAGCTCTTTCCTTATGTCGTTTATGAAGCTGACATTTGGCATCTTGCTGTCAAGACTCTCAATGACTTCGATCTCACAATCTCCGTCATCTAAGCCATAATAGCATTTAGCCACCTTTTTGGCCAGCTCTCGGTCGCGTTTTCCCAAAAATAAGTCCCATATTAAGATTTGCGATCAAAGTATTTCAACGTTGCGTAATAAGTCGCACCTGACGCCCGTTTCTCGTGTTTAACAACTGTGAGTCGCGTTTTTTCAAAAAAAGTGTCTGCTAATCGAGGACTGAAACTGAACGCAGTTTGGTTCGTACCTCGGAAGAAATCACGCTTTCACGTTGGTGATCGTTACAATAGAGGCCGGTTTGCCCTCAAGCAAATGAATTCGTGGCTCCTAGCGAGAAAACGCCAAAATAGAGACTTCTGTCGCTTCCTGCGTCATTCGACGAAAGACGTCAAAGCCTGGTGCGCATGTTACATGAGGAGTTCTAGCCACTCATCGAGCAGCGAACAGTACTCTGGATTACATACTTCGTGGCATCCTAGACACGGAGCTATCTTGCCTTGCGTTAAGAGTAGGTCGTGCTTGCTCTTTTCGCTTTGTGTTGCGTTCACGGTTTGCACCTTTCTCGGGTGTCTAGCACCTAGCTGCGACCACGGGGGGGTTAGACAATATGCCACAGGAGCATCGGCTGTTCTCTCAAAGCAGGTTCAGGTAATTCCGGACTAATCGTTTACAGGGTTTAGAAGAATGATGTTGTTGCCGCGAAGTACGACCGATCCCAGAACTCGAGACTTTTGTCCATCAACAACTTCAGTGGTGTTTGTAAGATGCAAGTTTAGATAGTCATCTGAACTCATCAATAGGCCTTCGAGCACGCATTTTTCGCCCTTCATCTCTACTTGGATCTTGGAACCAACCAGATTTTGAACCTTCTTTGACGGGAACAATTTGAATCCTCACATAAAATTGGTTTTTCGAATACTTAATATTTTGTTCTGCTTTGTTCGCCGAAAATTGCTCCACAAAACTTCAGTCGCCATAGTTCGAGCCTACTTGTGGCCACCCTGAGTCCCACATTTCACAGATTAGCTCGCGAAGAAGGAGCCCTCCTACCCGTAAAGCAAGAAGACGACGACTGCGGCACAGGAGAACAGGATGATTGATGTATTAGCCAAAGGGCTGTCGTACTTGCATAGGTGCGCCGAAAAACGGTGACGGCTGAGCGGCCAGAGCAGTGGACAGCCTGACACCGTCAGCGAATCGAGAAGGATATGGCTTGTAATGGCCGCTGTGACAGCGGGTATGACGATTAGATCGAGTGGCTTGTATGGCGAGAGCAGGACGTAGGAAAGACACGCGCACGCCGCTACGGTGAAGATCGAGTGCGAAAATCCACTTCTGTGACCGATGAGTCGTAGCGGCAGACGCGCGTCAATGTCAGGAAGTGACCCCAGCAGCAGTGCAACTGTGGCAGACAACAGCAAGAACAACTTGTTTGTCGTAGTCGGGGGGAGTGCGATCTCGCTAACGACGATGCAGAAAGCGAAAGCGAAAATCGAGTGTGTTAGGGCCTTCACAACACCACGGTGTTAGCAGCTTTCGTTAAGTAAATATATGGTCGTGCGTGACTGTAGATAGCAGCGTGCGCCGCTCGGATGAGCAGTTTTGCGCTCGTATAGATGGTAGCTATAGCCCGGTAGTGTAGCGGTCAATCATGTGAGACTCTGGATCTCACGACCACGGTTCGAATCCGTGCCGGGCTATCTGTTTTTAAGTGAGTGGTTCGAGTCGTAGCTTCCCCCGCGTGCGCTCCCACTCCTCGAGAGGGATGCTGTACTTCTTTTCGATGGCGTCTCGGTAACAGGGGCCACTATTATACGCGCAAAATGGGATGATCAGCCCGCTAGGGGTGGCGTAGTGGATGGCGCAACGCTTGACCCGTTCCACGTCGTAATTGTAGGCGTCCATAAAATGCATGCCGCCGATGAAAATAGTATGCTTATGAAAGTCTCCGAGTGCTTTGTAGTCGTGGGTCAGCAAGACCGTCTTGATCAATTCCTTGAACTGAATGGACTTCGGCTGATTCTCCTCTTTGACGACCGAATTTAGTGCTAGCAGTCCTCGCATAAGCGCTGCCGGCTTGCGCAGCACACCGCCATTATTCAGTTTGTTCGTAAGCTTTTCAGTAAGCTCAAAGAATTTGTCAACGTCCACAAATCTATTTATCGGGATGAGCTTCCCGTCCTCGACGAACAGGTAGGTGGCGATGCCACAGTGCGGATGGCAGCTAAACTCGATCTGCGGCGCTCCTGTGTACGCCTCAATGAGTTTTGAGATCGAAACGACACACGGCACGGGATAAAAGTCGTCAGCCTTTATTTGTCCGCCAGTCTGCTGTTCTATGTTAAAAGCGAGGTCAGGTAGGGTAAACCTCTGTGCGTTTCGCACGGCCGGTGCTAAATCGTTCGCAGCGCCGGTGAAAGCCATTGGTTGGAAGTTGACCCCTCTGATTACGTCCACGTTTTGAGCTGCAAAAAGGACTATTTTGCCGACTTCGTGGTCATTTAGCCCGCGACCGATTGTGGGAACCAGCACTACGCCTTGGCCGACATCTCTGCAGTTCTCGATGGCTTTCTTTTTTAGCTCGATGAACCTGTCGGTCTGCTTGGATACGCCGTTGAATTGAAGATATACTGTACTCAGCCCCGCGCGTCTGAGCGTACCTGCGAGGGTCTCATCTTTTGCAAGCCTGATGCCATTAGTGGCAATTTGGGTCTGAATAAAACCCAGTTCAACTGCCTTGCTTATGATCTCCGGGAGATCGTCCCTCAGCGTTGGTTCGCCGCCCGAAAACTGCACGGCAAGTGTCGGAACGGGTCGTTCTTCGCGCAACGTTGTAAGCATATCTGTGAGTTGCTCGAACGTAGGTTCATAGACGTACCCCTGTGCGTGGGCATTAGCAAAACACCATTCGCAGCGCAAGTTGCACCGGTTGGTGACATCCACGTTTGCGAGACACGTGGACGTGAGATGGGCATCACAGAGGCCGCACTCGAGTGGGCATGCGTCGTGGAGCGTTAGTTGTGGGTTCTGTACCCCTTTTCCAGCGTACGAAAAGCGCGCAGCCTTGTGGTACATCTCTGCGCTGGACCAGTACAACTCATCGAACACGCCGTGCTCAGGGCATCTCTTGGCCATCCACACCTGGCCATCTTTCTCGTAGATGGTTGCATCTATGGGTTTCAAGCATTCGTGGCACAAGGAGGTCGTCTTCTTCGGCAATGTGACAGGCGCTTCATAAATTGACATGCAGTTCTCCAACGTTTCCTAATAAAGCTTTTATTTTGTTACTATTATTATTTTGTGCTTTGGTGTGCGGGTGTAGAGCGGCAGTTGCACCGCGCTCTTCGCGATTACGGACCAATTCGACCGTCTCAGAGACAGATTTAATATGTATGATGCGCGTTTCGCAATGCGATGCTTGCGCTCATCATTGACGCTTTATGGCTGATGCTCCCTGCATACGTGCCTAATTCGAGTGCCGTCCTATTTGCAGGACGAACTCCACTCGATCTCGGTCGGAACTTTGTCGACGGAAGAAGGGTTTTTGGACCGGGTAAGACGTTTAGAGGATTAATCGGCGGGACGTTGTCAGGAATCGCAGTAGGTCTGCTCCTGCAACTGATCAAAAACAGCACACAGATCGGCGTGCCCTCATTTGAGCCCATTTCCGTGGTAGTCACTTTGGCCCTAGGGGCGATGCTCGGAGACCTCACCAAGAGCTTCTTCAAGAGAAGGCTAGGGATGGAAAGGGGGGCTCCGCTGCCCGTTTTTGATCAGCTCGACTTTGTGATCGGCGCGTGGGTGCTCACGTATGTTTTTTTTAGCGGTTGGTTCACCCTCAACTTTACGCTCCCAATAATGGTTGTCGTCCTAATCTTAAGTCCGCTCTTGCATCTCGCCGTCAACTTTGTTGGCTTCAAGCTTGGTAAGAAGAAGGAGCCGTGGTAACTAGAGGAGCAGCTTTAACAGCAAGGCCTTGTGGGCGTGCAATCGGTTTTCTGCTTGATCAAAAACGGCTGAATGTGGTCCATCCATCACTTCATCAGTGATCTCCTGCCCCCGGTGAGCGGGCAGACAGTGGAGAACGATCGCGTCGCTCTTTGCTACATCGAGCACCTTGCTGTCAATGCGGTACTCAGAGAACGCGCGCGCACGCAGTGCAGAAGTTGCTTCGTCTCCCATAGAAACCCAGGCGTCCGTATACAAAATATCGGCAGCGGAGGCCGCTTCGAGCGGATCGCGAAGGATTCTCACGGCGGACAACTGCTGACCTCTGCGCAGAATCTCGCCGTCCGGTTCATAACCGGGCGGGCATGCGACATCAACGCTCATACCCATCAGCGCGCACGACAGTATTGCTGAATTACAGACATTATTTCCGTCTCCAATCCACGCGAGTTTCATACCGCTGAGCGCCCCCTTCTTTTCATAAATCGTCATCAGGTCTGCGAGTAGCTGACACGGGTGCTCGATATCCGAAAGGGCGTTAATCACGGGGACTGAGGCGTTTTTTGCCATGTCTATGACCGTTAAATGGCTGTTCGCTCGCATGATGATGCAGCTCAGATACCTCGAGAGCACGCGCGCCGTATCCGCAGTAGTCTCCCCTCGTCCCAACTGAAGATCATTCCAGTTCAAGTAGATCGGGTACCCGCCCAACTCGACCGCCGCAACCTCAAACGCCGTTCGCGTTCGAGTTGAGGGTTTCTCAAATATCATCCCTAGAGTTTTGTGCTCTAAACCGTTCGGGAATATCCCTTTTGATCGTTCTCCTTTGAGGCGGATGGCAAGCTGTACGATCTCGAAGATTTCACCTTTCGTTAAATCGCCGATGGAAATAAGATCCTTCATTGTGAATCCTTTGAGGGGCGCACTCCTAAGCTACGCGTCCCTGATGCGCTTCATGTGCTCAATGCGACTCTCTATCAGCTTTTTTTTCCCGATGTCATGCCGCGCAAATACGTCACCCTTTATAAACTGAAGTGCCCGCTCTGCTTGGTGCTCAGCATTTTCTATTGTCTCTGCCACCCCGAGGACTGCCACAGCTCGAGATGTGGTGGTGGTGATCGCGCCGTCGCGGTCGTTGACGCTTGCATAAAACAGCGCGGCATCGATGTGGTCCGTATCGATGGTGATCTCAGTTGGCTTGGGGTTCGTTGGGTAGCCGGCCGGCACAACATATTTACAGACCGTGGCACGAAGTTCGTAATCGGCCTGCTTCAGCGTGCCATCAACTGCCGATTCTGCGAGCTCAATGAAGTCGGATTTGAGGAGTGGAAGAATGTTCATAGCCTCTGGATCCCCGAATCGACAGTTGAACTCCACGACCATGGGTCCTGTTCGCGTAAGCATGAATTGGCCGTACAAGATACCCTTGAACGTAATACCCTCACTTTTCAGAGCGTTTATCGTATCTTGCATTATGGTTACAGCAGCGCGATAGTCGTCTTTATTCATGAAAGGTAAGATATAGGACTTGTCTGTGTACGAACCCATACCTCCCGTGTTGGGTCCGAGGTCGCCTTCAAAGGCACGCTTGTGATCTTGAACCGCTGGTGCGGGTGCTAACACGCTCCCGTCAACGAATGCTTGCACGGTGAATTCTTCGCCAGAAAGGCACTCTTCAATGACTACAGGCCCTCGAAGCGTTTTTAGGTAGTCTTTGCCCTCAGAATAGCTATTGATGACTACAACACCCTTTCCGCCAGTCAAACCAACTGGCTTGATCACCAACCCTTCTTCATCGATGTTGTCTTTGATGAAGCGATCTGCGTCACTTAAATCGTCGAACAGTGCGTACGTAGGGCATCCTCTAATGCCTTTTTCGGACATGAAAGAGCGGGCCCACCCCTTATCTGATTCGATTGCAGCTGCCTTTCGCGTAGGTCCAAAAGCGCGCACACCGCGATGGTCGAGCACGTCCACGAGCCCCTCTGCCAGGGGCGCCTCAGGCCCGATCACTACCAGATCGGCGCAGCGGGCGTAATCTGCCACCTTCTCTAGGTCAGTTTCGTTGACGAGGAGGTAATCTTCGCATAATTGGGCGATGCCTGGGTTTTTGTACTTCATTGCGGCGTAGAGCGTCGGCTCTTCGACGCTGCGGGCAATGGCCATCGCCATGGCGTGTTCACGACCGCCTGAACCTACTAGCAAGACCTTCATGTTGTGGTGGGTAAGTCATTTTCCGATAAAAAGCTATGCAGATCGGGACACAGACAAATATATAGACAAATAATAGATAAATGCTCAGCGCTGTTCGCCAGCAACAGCTATATGAGCTGCTAATCCAGAATAAACTAGTCGCAAGAACAAATCGGAACTTTTATAGATCATCATGACCGCCTATGTTTGGGGTCCTGGAAACAATTTTAACGAGACGGTTGAATGTGCGGCATAGTGGGATGTATAGGCAACCGAAGCGTTACGCCTATCTTAGTTGAGTCACTGAAACGGCTCGAGTACCGAGGTTATGACTCAGCAGGCATTGCCACGCTGAACGGCGCGGAAATTGATATAACGAAAACAGCGGGAAAGATCTCTGATCTTGAAAATATTTTAAGTTTGACCAACTATGCCTGTGTTGGAATCGGTCACACCCGCTGGGCTACACACGGGATTCCATCTTCCACCAACGCGCACCCACACACCGACTGCAGTGGCAGTTTCGCCGTGGTTCACAACGGCATCATCGAGAACTTTCAAGCTCTGAAAGATGAACTTACGAGCAAAGGCCACATTTTCAGTTCTGACACGGATACTGAAGTGTTAGCACACCTCTGTGAAGACTGCTACAATGGCGACCTTGAACGCGCCGTGCGGGAGGCGCTGCTGCGCGTCGAAGGCTCATATGCCATTGCGGTCATATCAGACAACGAACCGGACGTCATCATTGCCGCGAGAAAGGATAGCCCACTCATCGTGGGATTGGGAGACGGAGAGAACTTCCTCGCGAGTGATATTCCAGCAATCAGGAAATACACGAATAAGATCATCTACATTAACGATGGCGAAATCGTCCGTCTTACCAGAGACAACGTGACCGTATCAACATTACAGGGTTTGAGTGTTGAGAAGACCGTGACACTCGCCGAAGGAAGCATCCAAGACGCGGAGCGGGGGGGTTACGAGCACTTTATGCTCAAGGAGATCCACGAGCAACCGAAGGCGTTGCGGGAGACCATGGAAGATCGCTTGTGCGAGCTCGAGGGTAGCATCGATTTTAAGGAACTTCGCCCGCTCGAAGATGAGATTAAGAATATTGAAAGCATTACGATCATTGCGTGTGGGACTTCGTACCACGCCGGGATCCTCGGAAAGTATGCCCTCGAGGATTTGCTGCGAATCCCGGTCAAGGTAGAGTACAGCTCTGAGTTTCGCTACAATAACTTCTTGTCGGGCACAAGATCCATCGCAATCTGCATCAGTCAGTCAGGTGAGACCGCAGACACGCTCGCCGCGATGAACGAGGCAAAGTCGCAAGGCTACCTAACGCTCGCGATAACAAACGTGGTCGGAAGCACGATCACGCGAAAAGCCGATGAAATTCTGCTAACGAAATCGGGAATAGAAATTGGCGTCGCGGCCACAAAAACCTTCACGGCGCAGATACTTACGCTTTACATGTTCGGCGTCTACGTGGCGCGATTGAAGAAGCTCATCGACGTTGAGACGTCACGCAATATCATAACCTCAATGAAGTCGGTGCCGGGCCTGATCGAGTCACTTCTTGACAATATTAGCAACATCGAGAAAACTTCCTCTCGAATTTGCGAAGCGGATTGCTGCTATTTTATCGGACGTGGGCTTAGCTATCCCATCGCGCTCGAAGGCGCACTTAAGATGAAAGAGATCTCCTACATCAAGGCTGAGGGATTTCCGGCCGGAGAGCTAAAACACGGCCCACTTGCTCTTATCACCGCGGATACCCCCGTCATCGCCATCGTGCCGAAAGGTAAGACATATTACAAAACGCTCGGCAATATCAAAGAGGTAAAGGCGCGAAGCGCCTACGTCATTGCGATCGCGAACGCATCTGACGACGAGATCGTCAAATATGTGGACTCTGTGATCAAGATACCGGATGTCGATGAATTGTTCTCGCCGATGCTCGCTGCGGTCGCGCTCCAGTTACTCGCGTACTATGCAGCTAAGTACCTAGGCGCCGAGATCGATCAGCCGCGCAATCTCGCCAAGAGCGTCACGGTTGAATAACTGCTGACGCTTCGAATTTGGTATGCAAGTCTGACCACACTGGGTCTTCGATTGGTCGTATTACGGCCACATTAACGTAATTTCACACACAGAGGACGACCGTTTATGGTTATGCAAGAGACCGTGCCGCCGGGACGGGCCCTAAATCACCCTGCTATTGGCATCAGACTCGTAATTCACGGGCCTGAACTCATAGACTCTGGAAAAATCGCTGATATCGTAGACGCTTTGCGCGCCCTTGGGCCATTGCGTGTGCTCGCTGGAGGTACAATGGCCCGCGTCGCAGCCTTAGATAAGCATCTGACGTTCGTTGATACCTCTCAAAATATACACACAAGCGATGCACTCAACCACGTTTCAGACAAAGAGGTACTTGTTCTTGCCAACTGCGGCAAAACTTCTGAAACAGGACGCGTCTTCGGCCAGATAGTATCGTCGCGCGTGCGACGCTCTGTTATCCACGTAGAGCGACCAGGCTTAATCGACGGCAGTGTTATCCTTTGGCGGGGCGCTGACGGGGACACGTCCCGCGACGTTCAGTACGTCGCTAGGCATTTGTCGGATCGTCTATCGCTTAAGCTCGTCAAAAAACAAAAAAGAGAGTTGTCCGTGGAGCAGACCGATGAAGTTGTTACGCGACATATCTATGGCGCTAGGCTAGGGGAACCGTTGTTGGTGCAGGGAATGGTCGTCGGGACAGTGGTTGATGAGGACGTTGCGGTCATCGTGCAACGAGGCAGAATTGTCGACATTGCAGGCGTTGCTACGAAAGCCCACGGGCTGGAGAAGATTGGGAATATTGACTTGAGCACCGCCTATGTTAAGACCGGACACCTCAGAGCGAGTAACGAAGCGTGCGTTCAACGTTCGATGGTGCCTGCGCGCCCGTTACAACGCGGTTCAGTGATATTTGTCAACCACCGCGCGGACGAAACATTGGAATCTGTCAATGAAACAACGATCTGCGCTATTACTGTCGGAGACGATACCACAACAATCTGCGGCGACATCTTGTCGCGGGCTGGCATTCCGATCGTTGGTATCACTGATGGCGACGGAGATGGACTCTACACTGGCTCGTGCGAGGTTGAGGGTTCGCGTATTCTGCGTCTTAATAACGCAAGCGACGACGATATAGGCTTCTTGCTTGAACAAAGCGGCGCGCTTAACGGCGGAAACTACACTTTGGGCAAAGTTATCAAAATTGTCACGGATTTTTTGCGCCAGAATGGCGTAGAGTTTATGGCGATATACCTGGGGGGAGACGGGCTGCAATGAAGACCTGTTTAGGACCAGGAAGTAAAATCGAAGGAATTAAGACTACGAAAAACGCAAACGAACGTGTTCATAAAGACTCTTGTGCGCGCCCGCCTATAAACGGACTAGTCGCGTAAGCACTATGAAAATAAGAATAAACTGGTACTGGGGATTTATCGGCGTTCTTGGGTTCCTGGGAGTACTCCTGAACCAGCCGCTGCTCTATTTCTTCTTCGTCTTTTTCATATTCTTCATACTACCTAGAAAACCGCAGTAGTGCCTAGACGATCATCGAACTGGCTCAAAAGTTCATTCATAAAACCAATCCCACAATCGAGCAGCGCATAGGTAATTTCGGCCAACTACCTACTATGCATCATTTTATCGCAGTTTCGAAAGTGCCCAGGGTTTCGGGTGTTGTGTATGTCAACGCTATTTGGTCACAAACAGCCACGACGAGACCATAAGATATAGCAGTATTCGACTACAACCATTTGTCCGGACTCATATCGCGGGCCCGCCTACACTTCAGTCAGGGAAAGAGCCGCAGCTTTTTCAACGGAGACCCTCCCGCAGCCGCTGAAAGGTCGCTTGTCTGTCTCCAGTTCCAGCGGATCTCAAGTTCTAAAACTAGCTTAACCCCACTTAACGGAATATCGTGCTTATTTCATGAAAATAGCGAACCTGCTCGACGCTCCTTGGCTGCAGAGTTCTTGAAGGCAACAATAAGGCAAATGTTGGGCTGACAAATCTGTGAGCTCAGCTCCGGTCTTGCTCACGCTTAGTTTACCTCTCGAAAGTCCTTTCGCTCGAGGAAATCGCAACGGATTACGTATTCGTCCTGATTCTACAGGATATCTTGTATCACAAATGCACAGTTGCTCGATGCTCTCACGGGCGAGGTTCACTGAAAACACTGACGTAGACTATTCGTTAATGTGTGCAGGGCCACGAGATGCTAAAGTATAATTATGCAGCCGAGGATTGGGCATCGGAGGCGTGAGACTCTCTGCCAATTATGAAGCTCTTTAGAAGCGACCATCCTTCCAGACGCATCTACAGGTATGTTGACGATTTCCAGCGAGAGGTGCAGAACGGCAACTACTGGGCAGCGCACAATGCTGTTGACAAAGCGCTGAAGATCGACCCGCTCAACGAAAAGTTGCTAGGTATGAAGCAGACCACGTTAGAACTCATCCAAATGCAAGAAGCGCAGCGAAAACCCTCCTCGACGGAAGTCCCACCTGCTATCAAGCACGGACAGGAACCACGACCGCGTGCTCTACAAGACGAGTTTGAAAGCGTTAAAGCGACTCTACAATCGTACAGGGGGGCACTAGCAGCAGGAGATGTTGACGCGGGAGCGTCAATGTGGGACGAATCGAGCAAAAGCCTAACGTATATTTCAGCGGAGGATGGTGCCGTCTACAAAGGACATGATGAGATCCGAGAGGCTCTTCGATCTGCCGCATCCAAATACAACTACGCAGCGTATACGTTGATGGAGCAAGGCATTGAACACTATGCCAACCTCGCCTATGCTTTTTACGAAGTTCGCTTTGAACGACGACTACAGGGCGCCTCTGAGAACGTTCTCGGAATCAAGTTTGTGACCCTAGTGCTCCGCAAAAGAGGACACACGTGGAAGATTGTCCACGGTCACGAATCAGCCTTGATGCCTCAGCGTTAAGAACGAGAATCGCCCGCTGAGCGTGAAAACGGCAAGATTCTTGTTGTCGGCTGAAAGACGCTCGTGGCATGCACTCTTCATCTATAAGCTTAAAATAAAAAAGCGTTTGTCAAGTCACACGCTGTGGCAAACGATGATCAAATACAAAGCCGCAACAACCTGGATGGATCGAAAAACCACGTATCGACGAGACTGCTTCTTCGTCGATCAGCCTAAGTAACTCGGAGATTCACGCAAGCCTATTTATTTGGCCAAATACCTCAATACGGGAGCGATGGCGGGGCGATCATAGTCGGCGACAACTCTAATGCGCAAGAAGGCGTTGTGATGCACCTTAAGAGGAGTGCCCGATGACAAGTTGTGCAGAAATGCAATTCATTAACACGCTTGAGCTAGCTGCTATGCGTGGCGCAGTTCCCGATTCACAGCGTGAGCTTGCTGCTGAAGTCGTTGAGCAATAAGGAATTTGCCAGATGCTACAGATTTGTGACACGCTGAACGAGCATTTCTGAGTATCCGTTATAAGATGTTAGTCTAGATGCTCAGACAAGGTAAGAACGATGATTCAAAAGAACCCTAAGACAAGCTGGATGGATCCAAAAACACCGCAAATAGATAGCTCTTCGTATGTTCATCCATCGGCGGTTGTAATCGGTGACGTCGAAATCCGCTCAAACGTGTTCGTCGGACCGAATGTCTCGATACGTGGCGATGAAGGAGGACCGATAGTAATCGGCAGCGGTTCCAACGTACAAGATAACGTCGTGATGCACACCCTTAAGGGAGAAGCCATTAAAATAGGCCAAGAAGTGTGCGTTGCCCACGCAGCCGTCGTTCACGGGCCATGCACGATCGGAGACCAAAGCTTCATTGGATTCGGTGCGACTATTTTCAAAGCAAATATCGGGTGCGACTGCTTCGTGTCGACAAGAGCACTTGTAACGGGCGTTGACCTGCCGGATGGTAAGTTCGTCTCAGACGCGCAAGTTGTTGACTCCCGTACGAAGGTTGCTACGCTTGGTGCTGTCCCTGAGCCACAGCGCGAGCTTGCTGCTGAAGTCGTTGAAGTGAATAAAGAGTTCGCTCAGGCATATCAGCTTCTCGCGCGCTAAGCGACGATTTCAGAACGTTAATCAAATTAAGATCGATGTGATATCAGCCGTCTAACCCATCTTCTCAACAATTTTTTGTAAAAGGTCTTTGATCTCCTTGACATCTTGGTAGAATTCAAGTCTCATCTCAAATTCCGACTTGTCGTGAAAGTGCGGAGAATGCTCTTTATTGTAGTCGTCAACGACCTCTTGTACCATTTCTTCACGTGTAGCCATACAAATCACCAAACATAGTTTCACTCAAACTTCTTTAAACTTTCTAATTTGAACCCAGATTGATAGTATCCGAGCGTAGTCCACCAGACTTTCTGCCTCTAATGTTCGTTGAGGGCGCTCTTTTCTGACTCTCTAGCGTGCCTCTTTCCAAGACTTGAACTCACAAATGCTTAGTTCGCGAGCGATGCGCAAAGAGCATAAAGGAGGATAAGCCGCTGGGGGGTCGGATCTGGTGCTGTTACTTGTATGATATCAGACCCACAAGCTGAGCGCAGCGAGCGGCTGCTTGACTAGTCGAGCCCAACGACTTGTATTCTACTAGCAGTCGTCTCGCGGCTGCGTCGTCTCACTCGGTGCGCGCGGACTAAGCAGAAACGAATGAATGTATGAGGAACAAGTCCCCGCGCAAAAACGCCCGTGTTCTGTGACCTAAGGCTAATCGATCAGAGCACGATCAGCGATGATTCTGTCCTCTTCTGACTGCTCTAGCTTTTTTCGAATTCGTGTGAGCAAACTCTCATGTGTCGCAACTTTGCTCAAATCGCACGCGATCCCCTTGGTGAGTAGTTTGTTTTTGTCTACGTTCTTGAGGTAATTATCGAAGGAATCTTGAGGCGGCAGCTGCTTTAGCATTGCAAACTTACTCAGTCGAGTAAGGTCGAGATCGCGGTAACGGCCAAGTAAGGCACTGCCCTGAGGATCTTCAATCACCACGAGTGCGCCTTCAGGACTCGCCACAAAATTGTCTATAGCGCCAAGACGAGAATTGGTAGTATCACGTACTTCCACCCCGTAAAGCGCGCACAGGAAGTGGGATCGTTTAGCCACGTCGTCCGTAAACTCGCTTGCGCTGCGCGTTACCACTCGTCCGTCGGACGTTTGAACATCTTGTTGGCTGAAGTAATATCGCATGTTGGGATTCTCGCCCTTTTCAACGAGATAAAAGACGTCTCCCTCGTTTGATACAGCGACGTCACTTACTTTCCCCAGTTCTAAGTTGTCTCCCGTCGCTACGTCTTTTCCTAGATACATGAACTCCCCTCTTCTTCTTACAGAAAGGTACGGGTGTGTGCTTAAGTTAACTTCCCTTAAGACGGGCAGAATTATCGAGGAAGAGCATTTGAAACGGCGCCTTCTTGCTCTTTAGGCAGCTCTTTCAGAGGAGCTTTTTTTTGGCATTGCCCGTCTTTTTTTGCGGGAAGCAATCGGGCTTCGCGTGAGCTTGACTGAGGTTCACACGGCTTAGGACCGAATCTTGCGTCAAGGGGTGCAATTAAACAGCGGCCTACAAATCGTCTTGATGCTAGTAAAAAGCCCAAGAGCACCCCCTCTAAAACCAACAAATGTGCTGAGTCCAAAACAAATGCGCCTTGATGCTGCTACGGCAAATCTCAACTCGCAAGTCGCACAGCCGCCGAATAGTGCGTATACACATTATACACGTGCTCAGGCAGCATGCTTATAAAATCGAGAATCGACTCGGTCCAGGCTCGGTCGGAGCCTGTATTCTCCGGCCAATGTCCCTAAGTTTAAACATTAAAAGCGTTAACATCACTCAGTTAACCAGAGCCCGACCATCCGACTTCTATGATAAATTCAAAGGAGCCACAGTGGGCGAACTTTCCCACAGTAAAGCGGAAAGAATTATCAACACGGCTTACAAAACTCCAAGCTTAACATCTCGCGAAGCAAAAAGAAGGGAAATTGGATGGGAGAAGATGAACTAGATTTAGAACCTGCCCCCAGTTTCAAACTGCCGAAGCCCTTGTGGACGCAAGGCGATCTGCCACTTGAAGGCTTGGGATTGTCTAGGGATGAGCGCGATCAATTACGTGCCACTCAATGGCAAAATGCGGATGTGGTACGCGCTATCAATGGCATTATGCGGATGAGCTGACAAAGAACGTTTCACCCGAACGTGAACGCGAGCTCCAAGAAGCACGTAAGCGCTTGTTCCGAGAATGTGGTGCAAAAATTGCGAAGGAACGAAGGATCCCCGCATATACCCCCGCATAAGCTTCAACGTGCAGCCCGGAGGTATGGCGCCGATCCGCGGCAACTCACACCGTACTATATTACGACCTCAGATGCTGAAATTAAAATAGTTGATGGGGACCCTAAAAAGATCGGAGATATACTGAAAAAAGTCAAGATCAAGCTTCCAGACAGAATTTTCTCTACTGAACTAGAGGAATTTCAAACGGATAAGAGCGTTCTTGGACAAACAATCCAGCCAGACTTAAAGCACTTTGATTATTACGTCATTCAAATCCCGCTTACTATCTTCATCCGGTCAGAGTCAAAGGTTCGGGCGGATCGGGTTGAGCTCAATGTGGACCTGTTACCAAAAGACAGCGAAAAAGAGCCCCTCCCTTGTGATATTTATCCGACAATAGAAGGGACAAAAAAATTATCAAAGGCGAAGTACGGCTAGACGTTGCGAAAATATTCTGTCTCATTCCGGTAATAGGAGCGGCTGCAGCATTTCTTAACCTCAAATTGAGCCGAACTTTTGAGCTGGTATCAAGATACTTGGTCATCAGGTCAACCAACCGATTTTGTAATCCAATAATTGGCTGGTTGAAGATGTAGCTATCTTAGGGTTCGCACCTAACGCTATTATACAGACGCCAAAAGACAGCGAGATTGTTATAGTACCGGACTTAAAATGTTAACTGCCACGCAAGTGCTGGCTGTATTGGGAAAGATTTAACGTGAAACTTCACTGTGAGAAGCATACGGCGTCTCCCGCGAAGAAGGGAAAACGCCAGAGAGGAAGCTCGTACCTTCATGGCACAAAATCCTTAGCAGTTATTTGGCGCACGAGATGCTTGTCAGTGCACTTCTTCAGAGACGAGCGAAACGTGCCATTTGCCGTTTTCTCCTGTCTTCATGCATAGATAACGAAGGACCGAGCGTGAGCAGCGGGTCATCCGTGCCCCTGCGCTGGATACCCGTTGTCTGAACATGTCAAAGCACTTAAGTAGAGCCGTCGGTAATATGGGCTAAGTAAAGAAGGAGGTTCGCAAAAAATGACTCCAGAAGAGGCAAGAAAGATCATTACTGGCGCGATCGATGATGAAGTAGAGGCCTATACCTACTACAAAAACGTTGAGGGAAAGGTAAAGGATCTGGCGTTAAAGAAGCTCTTTGAAGAACTTGCCGATGAAGAAACGCAGCACCGGGAGCTCCTCGAGACGTTCCTTACGAAGGATCCAGCCGACTTCCGTTGGAAGGCATCGAAGGACTACAAGGTCGCCGACACGCTGGAAACTCCGAAACTGACTGAGGACTTAACACCGAAGGACGGAATCGTCATCGCGATCAAGAAAGAACAGCTGGCTATGGACATGTACAACGAGCTTGCTACCCTTTCCCCAGATGCCGAACAGGAGCAACTCTTTACCCAGCTGGCAAATATGGAGGAAAGCCACAAGGCTCGGCTCGAAGATCTTTACACGGAGGTAGCCTTCCCGGAAGTCTGGTAAGGAGGAAGATTTACTGACGGATTGTGGATGAGTTTAAGCAAATTTAAGCGCAAGGAGTAGGCCATAATTCGACGAATTGAAGTAGACATGCAAAAAGTTTGGAAACAAACAGCTACCTACGACCTAGACGTGTCATCGCCCAATACTTCACGTTGAGTTAGTCAGCTGGAGTCAATAAGAGCCATTTCGCGTCCAATCAGGCATTCGATTAGGGAAAGATGAAATTTGAGCCTCAATCATAATCTCTATTCATTAGTTCGAAATCTTTCCGCGATTCCCTATATACGCCATACACATGTTCTGGCAACGGATGCCGATAATTACTCCATTCGACCCCTCTCACACCATGCGTCAGAATATGCGCTCTATTGGATTCGTTCCATGCCACAACATCGCCGTGCTGCTCGGCAAACTTCCGTAGATCCTAAGCAACGAAATGGCTATCGCATCTGTTGAGCGGATTCTTCGCTTCTGCAGCCATTTACGGAAGCTCTCCACGATAAACATCAGTTCGCTTCCGCCCTTACCATCTCACAGAATTCTCATCGCTCTCGCATGTTGCGGATGTAACGGCCATAATGTTCCATTCCAATCTTGTACTGTGCTTATTCAACATGGACAACCAGCTTCTCAAGCTTCAGTGCTTCCCTGACCTGTTGGACCCGTAACTGTGCGATCGTGCTGGACGGCCGCTGACCAGCAAAGGCGCCAAACAACACAATCCCCACGAACTGCCGGGCGTGCTCTTCATCAATTATCCCTTTCAGCATTTCCGCCTTGATAACTGCTAGAACGTGTTCGATATCTTCCTTCGTCACGACGCGGGCGGTTATCTTCTTCTTGACTTTCAGGGCCTTCGGCTTCTCTAAAAACATATCAAAGGCAAGTAGCAGTGGCCAAGCATGAGCTTCGGCTGCTGCTTTCTGGTTCTGGAATTGCGCCATTTTTTCAACATAGTTGGCAAAAGAGCAGATGTGTTCGCAACAAGTTCGCTCGGGGCATCGATCTCTGGGTGGCGCTCTGCGGCTTTTCAAGAACTCTCAGTCGCCCGTCGCATTAGGCTTGTTCTGCCCTACAATTATCAGGTTATCGGGTTTCGCCACGGCTAAACGCTTACTTAGCGGTCCTCCAAGTGTGGCGCCACGGAATTACGGAATCTCGTTTGCGAGCAAAGAAATCGAAAAACGTTTCAATGAGTTGTCCTTTTATTTGTGTGGTAGACGTCTCTCCTTGGGTTTGCATGGAGAGCTGCGTTCTGTCACATTACAAGCGCGTTGCAATTTAAGTATATGGGAGTTGGTCAATCAAAATGAAGAAAATTGTTTTGAGCAGCGTTTTGGCACTTTTATTGATACTTGTTTTTAGTCTACCGTCAATGGCACAACAAACTACAAATGCTACGACAAATGCGACGACGACCACAGCGGTCGTAAACACCACAACTGCCGTAGCAAGTACCAACGCGACGACTGCGGCACCCTCAAGCTTCCTACAAGCAGCCAATAATACTACCGCGCCCCCAGTACCAGGATTCGAAGCTTTATTGGCGGTTGTCGGGCTTTTATGCATAGCCGTGCTACTCATACGGAAACGGAGTGATTAGCCGGTTCGGCTTCTCGGGTTTCGCTGAGCGGGGTCCGTTCGTTGGCTAGGACCCCGCCAACCATACCGTTTCACTGGTTAAGTCGAGCAATGGCTGCGCTGAAGCTAAAATCCCATAACATAGCATGTCAGTTCGTTTTCGAAGGAGGGTCGACCTGCTCTGGTCCAGTTGCTGCTGCAAGACAAAAGGAATATGCAGTGGACAACGCAGCCTGCCGTCAACCGACACGAACTGATAGCGCAATCTGTGATTTTCGGCGCGCAGCAGTTGCAACAGCCAACTCAAAACTACGTGACACTTAAAGGAGTTGCTGATGCATGGATCGGCTAAGCTCCGTGCTTGCGTAAAACAAGTACTCGGCGCTCAAAGACCTCACCATAAAAGAAGTGATTTAACTGGGCGCAGTTTTTTAATCTAAAACGAATTTTAAAACTTCAACTCGTGTCAACCGAGCAAAAAAGCAAAGAAAATGGGGGCACAGGCCCCCAACGTTTCCTAACCCGATGTTAGTTCAGCGAATCTGGCCAGGAGCTTAGCTGTGTCCTTCGTCGATTGATGGAAGAACGTCGAGAGGGGAATCTCGACAGGACACGCGTCCTCGCACTGACCACAGTCCACGCAGTCGGCATCCATATGTGCCGCTCTCGTGTACTGCAGCTTCGGCGAGGGAGGAAGCCCTTCTTCAACCCAGCGCGGCTCACAGCTCTCGAGCTTGCAGTCATCGCACGTGCACACGGGACACGCTTTCCAGCAGCCCCCACACTTTATGCATTTCGCGAACTGCTCGAGCCAGAACTCATCGCGGTCTTCAGCGCTCAAGAAGTCGTGCGCCTGCCACTTGGCCCCAAGCTTCAGCATCGCCTTTTCGATGTTCTCCCGGATCTCAACCCCCTTGGGGATCGGATCCTTCGTCGTCACGGCACCAGCCTTGACGGCGTCCTCGAGTAGTTGCGCCCCGGCCTCAGAGCAGACCTCGACAAACGTTGCCTTGCCCGCGTCAGGACCGATGACTCCCCAGTTCCCGAACGCGAGGTCCATCGTTCTCGGGATCTTCTCCTCACAACGGCGGCAGTTTGCCCTTCGGCCGTACCCCTGCTCTTCAAGATCGTCGATCTTGACCTCCTTGTGCTCGTGATCCTTCGTCTCGATGATGAAGTTCCCCTTGGCAATCTCCTCCTTGACGACGTCCATCGGATCGGTCTCGTAGAACTTCTGGATCATTTCCTGGGCCTGCACCGGTGGGAAGGTCCCCCCGCAGTTGAGGCCGATGCGGACGAGGTTGTCAGCGTTCAATTCGCCTTTTCGTATCTGTACTTGCATGGCGAGCGAATCACACCCGACGCCAACGACGGCGAGCTTCATGTCCTTAGCGCCGTCGAGGTACTTGAAAAGCACGTTTGACTCTATGATCGGGGCGCAGTGCAGCGACCCGGACAGCTCAGTGATCTTCGCCGGATCAGTAATGAGCGTCGGCACGCCGTCATAGATGTCCGCTCCGCGTCTCATCGCGAGCACGCCGTCGACAATTTTGTTCTCAAGCAGATACTTCAGCGTCGCCGTAACGGCGCCTCCACACTCACCTTTCTCCTGAATGGCGCTGTCAGCCGCTTGCGCGTAGAACATATCTCCTACTTTTACCATTTTCTGCACCTCCTTACGCTTTCTCGAGTGACACAGCGCAGTACTTCAGCTCTGGCATCTTTGACATTGGGTCCAGTGCCGTATTCGTTAGCGTGTTCGCCGGACCTTCACTGAAGTGGAAACTCATATAGAGCGCGCCTTTAGGCATATCGCTCGTGACGCGTGCCACCGTTTCACTCTCACCGCGGCGACTTCGAAGCTTCACCCGGTCATGATTTTGTATGCCGAGCTCTTTCGCATCTTCAACGCTGATCTCAACGTATCCCGTTGGGACTTCAGCGTCAAGCGTTGGCGATCGTCTCGTCATAGTTCCGGTGTGGTAATGGAACAAAATCCGGCCCGTCATGAGTTCATACGGGTACTCGGCATCTGGCAGCTCCGCAGGTAGTCTGTCTTCAATGCCAAAGAAGTGCCCAAGCCCGTCGGGCAATGCAAATCTCTCTGTGTGGAGAATCGGCGTTCCGGGATGCTCTACTGTTGGACATGGCCATATGAGGGCTTCGGGTTTCTCCAGTCGCTCATATGATATCCCTGCGTACGAAGGCGTCTTGGCAGCTGGATCAAGAGCGGTATTCGTCAGCATGTTAGCCGCTTAAATGTTAGGTCTTCTTCGTAAAAAAGAAGAGGACGGTCACAAGCCCGTCCTGAAGCTAAAACCGGCAAAAAATAGCCGGCCAATTGTGCTGACTAGTCGATTTCAGCTCTGTCGGCAATGATCTCCGCCTTTTCACTGCCGCGAAGGAGCGCGTACCAGTAGATCGTTCCCACGAATATTGCTCCGCCAATGATATTTCCTATAGTCACAGGGAGCATGTTTACAGCTAAGAACTGTCCCCATACGCCAGGATCTCCCGCCATGTGGTTGGCGAAGATGTATGCGGGAATGAAGAACATGTTGGCTACGCTGTGCTCAAAACCGATCGCGACGAAGGCCATTATCGGGAAAAATATTCCAAATATTTTGCCGATTGTGTCGTCCGAGGCGACGGCCAGATACACGGCGAGACAGACGAGCCAGTTGCAGCCTATGCCCCTGTAGAAGGCGTCCCAAAACGGCAAAGCCAATTTCGCATTATACACTACCTGGGCGTTAAGGAAAGCGGCTGACGCTGCTGCGGTTCCGCTCGGCGCAATGATCAGGCTAGTCAGGTACGACAGCGCCCCAGCGACGAATAACGCGCCGATGAAGTTGCCGATGTATGAGCCTGTCCAGTTCTTCAGCAGCCCCACGATGGAGGCTTTGCGGTGAAGCACTGCGACGGTCGGGAACATGCAGTTGCCCGTGAACAGTTCTGAGCCTGCGATAACCACTAACATTAAGCCGACGGTAAACGTCGCACCGAAAACGAGCCGATATAATCCAACGGGATATCCCGCTTTTGTCATGCCTGCTGTAACGATTAACGCCAGCAGCCCCCCAAACGCGATGTAAGCGCCCGCGAGGAACCCCATAAGCAAGAGCTTGTCCCACGGGAGCAAGGTCTTGGCCGTGCCTGTGACTTGCACGGCTTTAATTGTCTCTAAAGGGCTTTTAAAAGTCATTAGATCACCAAAATGCAGTAAACGAGTCATGTACTATATAACTGTTCATACATCCACGAATTAGCAATAGTTATATAGAGGATAGCGGTAGTTGGGTGCCACAAACGCTGCACAAACGGCCCTAAAACGGTCTCTAAGATTTTTATACTATTTTTGTTAGTAAACTTGCCGTCTCGAGTGCACAGCGAAAGATCTCACTCCGTTGCCGATGTCGTCTTTTTCGATCGCCAGCGTCGCGTTTTAATGTTTTATAGTATGAGCGGCATTAAACTTTGACTATCTGGTAAAGCACCAAAAGGAGGTTAATAGTTTGGCCAATGTAGTTGAAATGGCACCGGTTACTCGTGTCGAAGGGCACTCCAAGTTAGTTCTAGAGACAAACGATGACGGGATAGTGGAAAAAGGAAACTACTTCAGCATAACGCCGGTCAGGAACTTTGAGAAGTTTCTTATCGGCAAGCCGATGGAGTTTGCGCCACTGGCAACGTCACGGATATGTGGCATCTGCCCAATCACTCACTCGTGCGCTTCGGTAGAGGCCGTCGAGGACTCAATTGGCGTTGAGCCCCCGAAGGACGGCATGTTACTGCGAGAACTCGCTGCGATTGCTAACAAAATGCACAGCCATCCGCTTCATGGCATTTTGATTTTCCCGGACTTTGGGATCGGCGTCGGCTTTGATAAGAACGTCTACGCAGAAGCAATGAAGCGGTGTCAGGGAATGAGAAAAGTCGCCCAGAACATCATCGACGTTGTCGGCGGTGAGGGCTTACACGCTCCTGATATCGTAATCGGCGGGATGCAACACAACATCAGCGATCTCGCACAAGCTAAATTGCAGAGCAGTCTGCGAACCTACGAAGAACTTGCAAACGAACACGCCGACTTCATGATGGGCCTATTTAAGGACTCTGACTATGCATCAGATATGGGGATGCACGACTACGACGTGTTTGCTTCGGACTTGACGTACGGCGACAGAACGGCCTTCCCTTGGGGCACGTTTAACGAAGAACAGCCGAACAACTGGTACAGCTCTCTGGAAGTTGGGCAGGAGGCAAACAATACGATATGCCTCGTAGGCGGCGAACCGGTTGAAGTCGGACCTCGCGCACGAGCGGCGACGTTCAAGGGATTCACTGAGAAGGGTGCAATGGGCATCCAAAAGGCTCGAATTCGCGAACTAGGTACGCTTGTTCATCGAGCTGAGAACATCCTGGACGAGCTCAATACAAGCGGCGTAACAAAGGAACCGTGTGCCAGTCGCGGCGACAACGAGCTTGGAATCGGAATCAACGAAGCAGCTCGTGGAGCGAACGTTCACATGGCACGGGTTAAGGATGGCAGAATTCGGTACTACAATTGCCTCGTTCCGACGACTTGGAATTACCCAACAATCAGTAAAGCGCTAGAAGGGGACCACTACAAGTTCGCAGAAGTTATCGTAAGGGCGTATGATCCGTGCAACTCGTGTGCAACGCATATGATCGTGCTGGATCCCGAAAAAAACATCATTCAGAACAAGATGATCTAAAGTGAGCGACTCGATTTGCGATGCAGAGGTGGTTATAGCCTGCTGCGGAAATCCACTCTACGGCGATAATGGCTTCGGAACTGCCTTAGTTCCCGTGCTGAAGCAAACATTGAATGGCGCACCGCGCCTTAAGATCGTCGACGTCGGCAGAGGGTACTTCTTGTTTAGTATTCTTGGATGCCAGAAGCTCGTACTCGTCGATTCGATAGATTTCGGAGGTGCTCCCGGAGAACTAAGGAAGTTTTCGACAGATGATGTCGATAAGAATCGTTACGCCGATCATCAGTGCTGGCAAACGTCTGCACCACTCGACGAGTTAGAAGAACGATGTGAGGTAGTAATCGTTGCGTGTCAGCCAAAGAGTTATAAGCAAATCGAATTTGGACTTACAGAGGAAGTTAGTGGATCAATCCCCAATGCTATGGAGCTAATCCAAAAAGAAGTAGAGGAGTATTTATGAGCCCGTTTTGGAAGAAAGAGAAGAAATCTGACGCCGAAAACATCGCGGAGATGCAGACGGCCAGCCCTCCGACTGCAGAAGAGAAAACGGAGGCCGCTCAACCGGAGATAACAGTAAAGCCCGCAGAAGCGGAGGTGAAAGAAATGGCTGCTGCAAAACCAAAAGTGCTAACGGCCGTGATGAGTGGATGTACGGGATGTCTTATATCGTTAACCGATAACTACGACATTCTTCTTGATTTGCTCGACGCGATAGACTATCGTTATGAGACCACGCTTGCAGACGTAAGAGAGATTCCCGATGATCAAATGGATATTGCCATTGTTCACGGTTCTATTTGTCTGCAAGACAAGAGACAGGTTGACGACATACGCAAGATCCGACAGAATTCGACGTTTTTGGTCGCCATGGGCGGTTGTGCCAGCTCAGGCTGCGTGACTCGATACAGTGTAGGTGGACAAGCGGCGACGCCATCGCAGGAATCGTTCGTTCCCGTCGGGAATCTCGTTAAAGTCGATTTCGCACTTCCTGGATGTCCTACTGGTCCAGAGGTAATCGCTAACACGATACTCGCGGCGGTAGGTGCGGACCTAGAGTACCTGAAGCCCCTCGCCGAACTTGCGGGATTTGCGTGCGGCTGTGACCTACTGACAAAAATCATCGGAAACGGACTGTGCATCGGGTGTGGCACCTGTGCCATGGCATGCCCAACGCGGGCGATTGACATGGACTACGGGCGCCCGCACGTCAACCAGGAGCTCTGTATAAAATGCGGAGCGTGCTATGCGCAATGTCCGAGGAGCTTCGAGCCGACCTTTGAAATGATAGAGAAGCGCGTCATGGGGGTGGAGTGAATGGTTCTAGGTAAGTATCTCGACATTATGACGGTTAAGACGACGGACAAGACTCTTCAGAAGTACTCACAAGACGGCGGCATAGTCAGTGCCCTTTTGATCCACGCGCTTGAAACGGGCGTGATTGAAGGCGCTATTGTCGCTATGCCGACCGACGAACCTTGGAATCCGGAGCCATACGTCGCCACGACGCCTGAGGAGATTGTCGCAGCGGCCGGCACAAAATACGTGCTGTGTCCACTCAACAACGCGCTGAAGATTGCGGCACGTGAGCAAGGCCTCGATAAGATCGGGATGGTCGGAATGCATTGCCTGACCTATGCGGTCCGAAAGATGCAGCTCTATCCGTTTGGGGCGCGTCATCTGCCTAACAAAATGGCGCTGCTTCTCGGCATATTCTGCACCGAGAACTTCAGCTACACCGGAATTAAAGCGATCGTCGAAGAGCTTCACAAGGTGAATATCGAACACGTCGAAAAGATGGATGTTTCAAAGGGCAAGATGATCGTCACGTCAACCCTGGGCGAGCGGGTTGAAGTTCCAGTGAAACTTACCCACAGTTACGTTCAGCCGGGCTGCTATATATGTCCCGACCTGACCGCGCGAACTGCGGACATCTCGACAGGATCGATCGGCTCACCTGACGGGTGGTCGACCGTCATGCCGAGGACCAAAGTCGGAAAGGATCTGTTCCAAAGCGCGGTCGATATGGGCCTGTTTGAGACCAAGCCAATAGATCCCGGCAAGACCGGCATGGAAATGCTGACAAAGCAGGCGCAGAACAAGTGGAATCGCTCTGAGAAGACCAGGGCGGAAAGAGCGGAAATTGGGCTTCCAAATCCGTTCTAACCCCCTCTTTTTTTATTTTTTGCAAGCTTTTATATTTTTTAAATTATAATACTGGTTAATGGAATTGCCGCGCTGATAGGTGATCGTATGGAGCTGCTCGCAGACGTGGGAGGGAAGCCCGGGGTTGATTGTCGCGGGTTTTGCAGCTACTGCTACTTTAAGAAGGTAAAAGATTTTAAGCCATTTGGGTGCCGCTTCTGTTCGCCCCTCAGTGAGGGCTGTGACTACTGCGGAAGAGCGATTGCAGAGAAGTACGCGGGGTTTAAGCCACTTTTACGCGTTGCGCAAGATGTCCACGCTACTCTCAAGATGAGTTCAAAAGACCCTGAAAAGGTCACGATAAGTGGTGGGGGGGACGTCAGCTGTTATCCCGATTTACTCGAGCTGACTGAGTTGCTCGCCAGCCTCCAAGTCCCGATCCATCTCGGGTACACAAGTGGGAAAGGCTTCGACAGCCCGGAAGCTGCCGAAAAGCTAATCAAAAATAACGTGCGCGAAGTGTCATTTACCGTTTTTGCTACCGATCCTGGCTTGCGCAAGCGTTATATGGCAGACCCCACCCCTGAGGCTTCACTTCAATGCCTCTCGAGCTTTTGCGCGTCCTCTGACGTTTATGCCGCCGCGGTAATCGTACCTGGGGTCAACGACGGCGACGTTCTCAGAAAAACGTGTGACGATCTTGAGGGCATGGGTGCACGGGGTTTGATCTTGATGCGGTTCGCGAATCACTCGAAGGAAGGGTTAATTCTTGGGAATGCGCCCATAATGCGCGACATCGAATCTCAGCCAATGGAGAGCTTCAAGGAACTAGTTAGCAGTATCAACGACCGTTACAAGCTGCGAGTGACCGGTACCCCGCTGTGGGATCCTGAAATCGGGTCACCTTTCTACGTGGCAAGCAATCCCGAAGCGCATCTTCCTAGAACTGAGAAGCGCGCCACTGTAATCACCGGAGCTGTAGCCGGGCCGTATCTTCGTTCCATATTTCAGCGGGTAGCGCCAAACGTCAACGTTGTGAGCACCGAAAAAGAGATCGCCTGTCTCATCACGCTCGACGACATTCAGAAGCTGGATTTGGCGGATATGAATGAGACGGTCATCATCCCTGGTCGGGCAATGGTGCACGACAAGGCCGCTACGGCGGCGCTGCGCGCCGATGGAGTGTACCGAATTGTGCGACGAGGGCCCGAAGAACTCACAGTTGATGGCGAGATGAGCATCGGCCTGAGGCGTGAAGAAGTGTTGAGACGTGAGGTAGCAAGCTTCAAGGAACTAATTCGGACGATCAATGCGATAGGGACGTGACAGCCTAGAAATCGCCGAAAGACAGTCTGTCTCGCGTTTACGCAGGTATTCACTACCAGTCGATTGCGATCAGGGGCTAAAGGTCGGCAGCGAGGTCGCGCAGCGCGCGATTCAACGCGGTGAACACGTTCATCATTCCATTTCTGTCAGAGAAATCTATCCCTCTCTTGCTCGACCTACCCCCACGCAGGGTCTCGTGGAACGTCTTTGAACAGTGGAAGCTGATCTAAGACGCCGACGCGCCTATCCCTTACTGTTATATACGTTTTTTTATCGAGTATCCATTATTTCTAGATTTTTTAAACTTCTTGATGTGTACTTACGGTATATCCATTCAATTAGGAATGACATTAAGACGATTGCTGATAGTAAATACAATGTCAAGGGGGAGTTGAATATTTCATAGTAAACCAGGGCAGTTAATAAAAAGAAACATCCTATAATAGCCAGGCATATTATGTACTTGTTTGCACCAGTTTTTTTGTATAGCTTAAGGTGTGATAGGCTTACACCCGCGTAGACAAGCAAAAATATTGAACTCCCCAGCATGGCCACATTACTCAAATTCAATAAAACAATTAGGAGAATGACAATGGCGCTGGTAATGAGCAAACCCTCTCTACTATCGTGCCAGGATTTTCGATTAAAAAATTTGGGTAGTTCACCTTTTTTTGCCATCAAATAGCTGACATTAGCTCCACCATAAAGGGTAGCATTTATGGCTGAAGAGGTAGAAAAAAGCGCTGCTATGGCTATAATTGTAAATCCAATTGCTCCTGCAAAGGGTTCTGCAGCAGCTGCCAATGCATAGTCCGCGGCTTGTGTAATTTCAGGGAGAGGCAGATTGCCCACTACTGCAATGGAAACTGCCACATATAGCACCATTGCAAGTATTACAGCTAAATATAGAGCTCTAGGTATATTTTTCTGAGGATTATCAATATCGTCGGCAGTGTTGGTAATTAAACCAAAACCCTCGTATCCCAAGAAAAGCACTGCCGCTCCTGTTAATACGTTACCTGTTGGTATCAAGTGAGAAACAGATAGTAACGATATTTTGATAAAGAAAAATCCAACTATTGCAAATGTGACCAATATTCCTACTTTTATAGCCACAATTAACGTCTCGGATTTTCCTACCGCCCTAGCGCCTAAAAAGTTAATAAAAGTGAATATCAGGATAATGAAGATGGCTAAAATTGTTGCGGTTGCGGGTGATGGATATGAAGATAGAAACGTAGCTGCATAATAGCCAAAAGCTTCTGCGTAAACACTTAAGGCAATAATGTAACCAAAATACAAAAGAAAGTTAAAACCACCACTTAGAATTCCATCGCCAAATCCTCTGATCAGAAATTCAACTGGCCCTCCTGCAGAGGGATATTTAGATCCTAATTTAGCGTAGGAATAAGCACTGAGGAGTGCAATACCACCTCCAACGATGAATGAGATATAAATTAGATTACCTGCAATCTCTGTGGCAATACCTAAAATGGAGAAGATACCGGCTCCTACCATCCCACCTATTCCAATGGCAATTGCCGACCACAAACCAATCGGTTTTTTATTTTGGAGTTTATTATTCATAGACAAACTCATCCAAAATAACAAATAGATTTGATATCTTTATTTCTAGATATATTCTAGATCAGCTAGGTAGAAGTGTTAGGAAAGAAGGAGCTTCCAAAGGACTACACTTCTTCTTCTACTGACCTTCATCATTAACAGCAGGTGCAACGCGGTTGCTGCGCTTGCGCTACGCTCGGATCGCACGTGACTTTTTCTTGATTATCGAGAGATAAAGCGATTGGTGTATCCCTGCCACGTACTTCCAACCAATGCGCTTTTCGACGTACGCTAACGCCCGTTGCGCGTATCGTTCCCTAATCTGCCTGTTAGAGAGCAGCAGCACCATGTAATCCTTAAGCTGCTCCAAGTCTCCCCGCGGAACGACGACCCCGCCGCCGCTCGCCTCTACTTCGTCCCGTAGTCCCCCCACGTCCGTGACGATAGCCGGCTTGCCCAGCGAAAATGCGTGAGCCAACACCCCCGACTGACTGCTTTGTTCATACGGCAACACAACGATATCTGCCGTATTTTCAATCGTTAGATACTCCTTTGGCTGGAAAGAACCTTGGATGACGACGATGCTATCCTTTGCAGGGCTCTCAGCAACAGCCTTCAACAGCGTAGGTTTGTAGCGCACCCCGTCCCGGGACCCTGGCCGCGCATCTCCTGCGATAACCAGAGCGGCGTTAGGCGCTTCGCTCACTACTTGTGGCCATATCTCGACAACGTCGTTAAAGCGCTTGTATTGCTCCCACCAGCCCAAACACATGGCGACGTCCTTGCCCTGAAGACCATACGCTTTTTTCGACTCGACGACACCAGGCACGCCCCCTGCCTTTAGCACTTCAGCCCCGTGTGGTATCACGGTGACGTTCTGGGGCACCCAGCCCAAGTTCACCGGCAGAAAGATCTTTTGGAGCTCTTCGTGCACGATCCCGGCATCAATGAGCTGCAAACTCAGGTTCATGAATAAACACTCCTTGTACCCGAGGGTGCTGTACACTGAATGATACGTGACGACGGTGGGGATTCTTTGCAGGTTCAACCGCACGAGAAGGTCAAGCAGATCAGTGCTAAGTTTGCCGTCGATATCGTAAAGACCGTATTCGTGTTGAATGTGCACGACATCTGGGTTCAGCGTGTTGATGACGTCAAAAACGTCCTGAGACCAGCCCGCTTTCCGCGGATCCATCGCAGCAAAAACGTTTTCCTGTCCTGCGTGCCCGCCTGCATCGAGATCCGGATTGCAGATGACGTATACCGTGTGCCCACGCTTCTTGATTGCTTCAACGAGTTCGTGCGAGTAAGTCGCTATGCCATCAAATCTCGGCGGATACGGAGAGATAAAACAGATCTGCAAATGGGAAACCGCTTTATTGGTCTGCGCTTTTGGTTCGTCGGGGCACATTAGCCACACCTGCTGCGTCGCATGCTTTGTACAACATATAAAAACCTTCTGACAAATATTTAACACTTCAGCCTGCTACTCGTCAAAAAGAGTTCGTTCTAGACCTTATTTCGTAGAACAGTCTTCATAAGCTAGCGACGTCCTGTAACATACGAAACGGCGTTCAAACGATAGGAGGAGCGTATTGTCCGACCTAGACAGCTCAGAGGGAATCATACCCGCAGGCGAGGCGCAAAAGGCCAGCGTGGCTGAGCTACTGCAGCGGCTCTCGTCAAGCGAAAACGGCCTATCGGCGGCCGAGGCATCCCGGCGATTAGACTCGTATGGTCCAAACGAGATCACCGAAAAGCGGGTTAATCCGCTCGTGAAGTTTCTCAGCTATTTTTGGGGTCCCATCCCGTGGATGATTGAGGTCGCGATCATTCTTTCTGCGCTCATCCAGCACTACGATGACCTTTTGATCATCCTGGCGCTCCTGTTCATGAACGCTGCCGTCGGGTTTTGGCAGGAGAACAAGGCAGCGAACGCAGTTGAGCTCTTGAAACGGAAGCTTGCGGTGACTGCACGGGTGTTGCGGGACGGGTCGTGGTCCGAGCTTGCCGCGCAACAACTCGTGCCGGGCGACATCATTCGGGTGCGGCTTGGAGACATCGTGCCTGCCGACGTCAAGCTCACGAACGGCGCTTTTCTGCTTCTCGATGAGTCCGGATTAACGGGCGAATCCCTGCCAGTTGAAAAATACGCATCTGACGTGGCCTATTCCGGTTCAGTCGTGCGCCAGGGTGAAATGGATGCACTCGTAGTTACGACGGGAATGGCGACCTACTTCGGCGAAACGGCACGACTCGTCGAAGAGGCGAAAACGCAAAGCCACTTTCAGAAAGCCGTCATCAGGATCGGCGATTACCTCATTGCGATCGCGATCGCGTTCGCTGCGCTTATTATCGTGGTTGCGTACATTCGCCAAGAAAGCCTTCTGGTGATTCTCCAATTCGTGCTAGTCCTCACGGTCGCAGCCATACCCGTCGCTCTCCCGGCGGTCCTTTCTGTCACGATGGCCGTTGGAGCAATCGCTCTCGCGAAGAAAGAAGCGATTGTAAGCAAGCTCGTTGCAATTGAAGAGATGGCCGGGGTGGACATTTTGTGCACGGACAAAACGGGCACGATCTCAAAGAACGAGCTTACGCTCGCGGATGTCCGGTCGTTCGAAGGCTTCACGGCTTCAGAAGTTTTGCTTTTTGGCAGCTTAGCTTCACGAGCGGAGGATCAGGATCCCATAGATGCGGTGATCCTCGCGAAGGCAGGAGAAGCACCCGAGGCGAGCCGGGGGACATACAAGACAACAGAGTTCACACCGTTTGATCCCGTTTCCAAAAGGACCGAGGCAACTGTTGAAGGGGCGGATTCTGGCCGGTTCAAGGTGTCAAAAGGTGCGCCACAAGCGATCCTTGCGCTTACCTCGCAGAGCTCAGAACTTGCCGAACAAGTCAACACTCTCGTGGATGGATTCGCGGAAAGAGGCTACCGCGCGCTCGGGGTCGCGAGAACGAATCAACCGGACGACTGGGAGTATGTCGGACTTATCGCACTTTATGATCCCCCGCGTAAGGATTCAGCAGAAACAATTCAGACGGCACAATCGATGGGCATCGAAATCAAAATGGTGACGGGCGATCATACTGCGATCGCCAAAGAAACTGCCTCACAGGTCCATTTAGGGACAAACATCATAGACGCCACCTCCTTTGCCGATAAATCTGACAAGGAGGCAGGGGATATCGTGGAAAGCGCGGATGGCTTTGCTCAAGTGTTCCCTGAGCACAAGTACCGCATTGTTGAACTGCTCCAAGGCAGAGGACACATCGTCGGGATGACCGGTGATGGAGTCAATGACGCTCCAGCGTTGAAAAAGGCGGATGCCGGCGTCGCCGTTGCCGGAGCGACTGATGCCGCAAAATCGGCAGCGGACATCGTATTGACGAGTCCAGGCCTGTCAGTAATCATTGACGCAATCAAAGAGAGCCGCAAGATCTTCCAGCGGATGGTCAGCTATTCGATTTATCGTATCGCTGAGACCATCCGGGTGCTTCTGTTTATCGCGCTTGCGATACTCATCGTCAACTTTTACCCGGTCACTGCAATCATGATCGTGCTGCTCGCGCTGCTCAACGACGGAGCCATCCTCACGATTGCGTACGACCGCGCACAGTATAGGAACACACCAGAGGCGTGGGATATGCGAACGGTGATTTTAGTCGCGACCCTTTTGGGCCTGTTGGGCGTGACGGCATCATTCTCGCTCTTCTACCTCGCCTACCGTGTCTTTTTCATCAGCAGCTTGGTTATCCAATCAATGATGTACCTAAACCTCTCCGTAGCGGGGCATTTCATGATCTTTGTGGCCCGAACGCGAGGCCGATTTTGGTCTTTTGCGCCTGCTCCTATCTTGGTCGCAGCGGTTCTCGGCACTCAGCTCGTGGCAACGTTCATCGTCGTCTACGGAGTGTTTATGGCGCCGATTGGGTGGGGCCTGGCTCTCGTTGTTTGGGCGTATGCACTCGTGTGGTTCCTTATCACCGATGCGTTGAAAGTGCTTTTTTATCGGCACGTGCTGGAGCGGGGCAGCAAACCAACACGCGTGCCCGCAGATTACGCACCTAGCTCGAGCTGAAACACCGACAAAAAAAGCGTCTCGCAGTGGCTCCAGTCGCCGTGCGGTCAGACCTGGTTGAAATCCTCGACGTACTTTTTCCTTTTTACCACTTTTAGGTATTCTGATTCCAACAACGCTCTGGGAACTTGGGATTCAGTACCTTTTTTCTTTGACAGTTCTTCACAGGCGTTACAGGTCGTCTCCTCTCCGTTCTCTCCTCTTCTTCGCTTCTATTTTAGCTTCCGTTTTTGCTTTCAAGTCCCTACTTCTTTTTTTCAACTGGGCGGCATTACGTGGGAGCGAAGCGAGCGCGGTGCACATATTCTAATGATAGCTTATAGCCTAAAGCTGTGGATACGCTGAAGCCTAAGCATTATCTACACTAAACATCATCTTCCGAGCGATATTATTTATGACTGCGATGAAGAGTCGGAGTTCGATCAGCCTGTGGGCCGCGGTTTCCTTAGGTATTGGAGCTATGGTCGGTGCCGGCATTTTTTCAATTTTTGGCGTAGCAGGTCAGATTGCTGGCAGTGCGTTGTGGTTCTCTTTTATAATCGCTGGGGTAGTGGCGCTGCTGATTGTATATTCCTACGCAAAGCTCGCAGCGCGATATCCTTCTGCTGGAGGGCCTACGGAGTTCTTAGTCCAGGGGTTTGGTGACAACGTTCTCAGCGGCGGGTTTAACGTGCTGCTCTAGATTTCCTACGTGTTCGCGCTGGCTCTTTATTCGAGGGCGTTTGGCGGTTATGCCGCAACTTTCTTGCCGGGAAATTCGGCGAGTATCTGGGTTGACATATTTGCCACGGGAATTATTGTCGTCTTTACCGCCATAAACTTCATCGGAGCACGAGCGGTCGGGCGGTCTGAACAGTATATTGTTGCTACCAAGATTGCTATCCTGGTTGGATTCGTCGCCGTTGGCATCTTTTCGGTTCAACCGAGTCGTCTCGCTCTATCCCAATGGCCCCCCTTTTATAATATCCTCTCTTGCGCCGCAATCGTTTTCTTTGCATAAGGCGCTATTTATCAGCGTATCCGTCGTTATCATCATCTACGTTGCCGTCGCTGTGACCGTGCTCGGAAACCTGCCGGTTTCACAAATAGTAAGCGCGAAAGATTACGCGCTCGCTGAAGCAGCACAACCATTCCTTGGGACAATCGGGTTTAAAATCATCGCCATCGCTGCCCTGCTGTCAACATCGTCAGGCATTAATGCCACGCTCTATGGGGGAGCCAACATCAGCTATGTTTTGGCGAAAGAGGGGTAATTGCCTGAGTTTTTTGAGCGAAAGATCTGGAGGAGGAGCAGAGAGGGTCTTCTTATAACGGCAGGCCTGACTATTATCTTTGCAAACCTCCTCAATTTAGAGGGCATCGCTGTGGTCGGTAGCGCCTCAATACTCCTCATATACGTTGCGGTCAACGCGGCACATCTAAGACTTCTTCGAGAGACTAAGGCAAACCCGCTTATGTTGTGGCTTGCTATTCTCGTATCCTTGGCATTCGTTTTCCTGCTCGTCGATTATGAGGCTCAGAGCTCTCCAAACGTCGTAGCTACCTTGGCCGGCGTCGTCATTTTTAGTTTTGTTGCTGAGTGGGCTATAGAAGGAGATCGAAAAGAATCTTGCGGACGCGGACTTAGGGTCCCTAGCTACAAGAGACAAAATATTGCTGCGATACACGATACGACGACCTACGTCAATAGAAGTGAACAAGGCCATCAATCTCCGCTATACCGACGCACTTAACACGGGCAACTTCGTCATCTTTGAGGAGGTGATCGTCATAGATTCTCGATCTCGCAATGCGGACGCTCTGAAGAGTTTGAGCAGGCATGCCTGCTTTAGGTTGGTACCCCTAGGTGTCGGTTTGTTGTGCAACTTAAGAAACTCTGCAAGAGGTCGGTATCTCTCACCGCGAAATTTACGACGGCGAGACCTTTGGTCTTCGCCAACGCGCTCAAAGTCGACTTCCGGGCGCGATCAAAGGGTAACCATTAAAACCTCGCTCGATCTTTCTAACGTGTGTCGAATGGGTCCAATATCCTTGCGAGGCATATCCTCGCTAGGCAAATCGTCTTATTTATCAGCGTTTGCAAGTGGTGCGTGCTAGGCACACTCGTTGGAGTCGCTGTCGGCTTAGCGGTAGCCGTTTTCTTAAAGGCGTTAGACTACAGCATTGCCGTGACCGGCCAGTTTCCCTACTACTTTCTCCTCCTTCCCTTGGCGCTCCTTGTCAGCGGCGCGATGATGAAATATCTTGCCCCAGGCGATGAAGGGCACGGCACGGCGATGATTATTGATGCCCTTCACAAACGATCCGGTAAAATAAAGCCGTCAACGGTTTTGGTACGGCTCGCTGCTACGCTCATTACTATCGCGTCAGGCGGCTCCGCAGGCAAGGAAGAGCCTGGCGCTCAGATAGGAGCGGGGCTCTCTTCACTATTTAGCGACCTTTTGAAGTTCGACGACCGTGACCGTCGGAAATTGGTCATCTGTGGGGTCAGCGCCGGATTTGCCTCCGTTTTTGGCACGCCCATAGGGGGTGCTATCTTCGGGGTCGAAGTCCTCTTTGTAGGAGGCCTTATGTACGACGTGCTCCTCCCCGCGTTTATCGCGGGGATCGTCAGCTACCAGGTGTCGGCTGCCCTCGGCATTAGCTATTTCTACAGCCCACTCCAGTTCCTGCCCGTCTTCAGCGGGTTCTTCTTGGCGCAAGTGATCGTTGCAGGCATCTTCTTTGGGATCGTCGCGCTTCTCCTCATAGAGCTCTTCACTCTCTTCAAAAAGGCGGCAGAACGCCTGCCCTTATGGCCCCCCTCCAAGGGCATCATTGGCGGGGCAGCGCTCGTGTTGTTGACTTTCGCATTCTCCACGCAGTACCTTGGACTCGGATTGGGCACGACTCAGGCCACGCTACAGGGGCAGCAGGCGGTCTGGTACGCCTTCCCCTTGAAGATCGTGTTTACGAGCATAACGTTGGGCTTTGGCGGAAGTGGCGGTATCATCACTCCTATCTTCTTTATCGGTTCCACGGCCGGCGCTCTCTTCGCGCAGGTATTTGGCTTGAATTCGGCGACGTTTGCGGCAATCGGCCTCGTAGCCGTTCTTGCGGGAGCCACCAACACCCCCATTGCTGCGAGTATCATATCAATTGAGCTCTTTGGGCCAGCAGTCGCGCCGTACGCTGCAGTAGCCTGTGTTGTCAGCTACGTGATGTCTGGTCACCGAAGCATCTATCCATCGCAGGTGCTTGCGACTGAGAAGTCCCGGTCTATTCAGGTTCAGATCGGGAAGGAGGTTTCGAAGGGTGAGGCGACGGTGCAGGCCAGAGCGGGCAGCGTTACGGCAGCCGGCATAGCGGTCATTACTAAAATACGGGGCTTCGTTGCCAAACATTTTAGAGTGCGGCAGAGACGGCGATAGTGCTCAGTTTGCACACGACGCGAGCACAGTGGCAGCCGGAACAACTGTCGATGAGTTGATCACCGCTTGCATGAAAAGAGCCCGAACTTCGTCGGAGCGCACAGGGACGTTCGGAGAGCTAGAAGAAGCACAAGCGGTGGCCCCTCACGCACGCGTTGAAGGACGGCGACGCAGTCGATTTGCTTGCGCCAGGAGCGTGCACCCCGGGGCCTCTAACTAGAGAGCAAATCCAGCGACCGATTTCGTTTTGATTTTTAAGATAAGGTATTCACGCATAAACGAAGGTATAACTTCCGCTACGTCTGAGAGGGTCGGACCCTCAATGAATTTCACATTCCGTATTTTTTCGTAGTACTCGCCGTAAGGAAGCTTAATTCGCATACCGTCTAAATGCATCGTAATGGGCGTGGGAGAGAGGCTTTCGCCAACTTCTGGAATTTGTTGTGTGATCTCATCCATGAGGCGGAATGGGCTCACCGATAGTGGGTCCTTCTCAAGCTCTTCACGTCTCTCATCCAGAGCCTTGCTGATCATTCCGATGATGCTATCCAGGATTGCGAACTCAGATTCTCGGTGAAACCCTTTAGCGCGTCGTCCTATTCCCCCAATGTATGCATACGCGTAGGGAACTGCCTCGCATTCCGGGCCTCCAGTTACTATTATCGGGACGTCGAGATCCTCATAGAGCTGATATTTGACGTCTGTTATGCAACTCAGGAAATCCCCAAGAATAAACAACGCCAAATCGTGCTCATTTATCAGCCCGCGCTCGCTCTTTGTCAGCTGTGCCGCGCGCCGTCCCACTCCTCGAGCCAGGCCAATGATATTCGTCTTTGCGCCGTTCCTTCGAAGATACTCTGCGATATCGCACGTCGGATGGGGCATGTGGTGATAGGCGAGACTCGGTGCGACAACGGCGATTTCGGTGCCGATGAGGGGTGCTCTAGTGATCGTTCCTAAGAGCTCTGCCGCTTTTTGCTCTACCGCGCTTATATCGTCCGCTGGAACGAGTATCAAGAGCACGACTTCGAGCTGCATGACGTTCTTTTGCACAAGGTGGCCGCCGAGATCCTCAACAAGCTCCATCAACTCGTCGTGTCGGTACACGCCACCAGTGTACATGAGAGGCTCTAACATCCTACAATCCCGCCTCTTTAAGCAACGTGCGCCCTCGGTCTATCCATTCCTGTTTGATCGGCTCCTCTGACGCGATGAACAGGATGTAGTCATCCGTAATGTCGTGCTTTATGATTCTGTAGCCTTCGGGCGCGACGCGCCGTATTGAATCGATGACTTTGCGCTTCAGCTCCGTCGTGGGTTCATAGATGGTTTCGTCAGGAATATCGTCGTCGGTCGCGACAAGGACGGTGTACCGATCGAGCTGCAAAATGTTGGCCTTGCCGTATCGCGCAACGAGCTTATCGAGCAGATCGTTGACGTGCCGTTCGTTCTTGATATCCAGCTTCAATCCATCGTCGGTATGCGTCATCGTAGCGACGTCGGAGATCTTTATATCGGGAAGTGAGATCGCAAGCTTACCATATAAGATGAACACAGGTTCGTCGGGATCGATGAAGATTCTGATGTTGTTCAGCGATTGGGCGACGTCCAGGTCAGACAAGATGTCAGACGTCAATTCTTCAATCAAGCGCGCCCCCTGCTTATCGGGAGACTCTACTGCCACTTTTTCAGAATCGATCATGTCGTATGCAATCTCTTTGTAGGTGGTTCGCGCGACGCCCCGCTGAGTTTTGCTTCATCGGGGGCCTCATTCTACAAACCCGCTGGCGAGTAGCGCAGATCCGACTGCGCCGATGTATTGTGAATATCTAGGCACCACAACTTTCGTTCTGAGCAAGTCTTGCATCGCTTCTACCAGACCGCTGATGAGCGAGGTTCCACCGACCATGATGACGGGTTCCACAATCTCTAGCTCTTGAAGCTGCTGGTCGAAGACCTGTTCTGCGACGCTGTAGCAGGCCGCACTTGCGACGTCTTCTTTGCTGGCTCCGAGCGAGAGTGCGTTGACAAGGCTTTGCGTTCCGAAAACGATGCAGTAGCTGTTCATGGTCACGCGGTTATGGTCTCCTTTGGACGCCAAGGGGCCTAATTCACTGATGTCGACCCCCAATCGACGTGCGGTCATATCGAGAAAACGACCTGAAGCTCCGGCGCAAATTCCGCCCATGGTGAAGCTGCCGGGAATGCCATCTATGACCGAAATAGCCTTGTTATCCATGCCGCCAATGTCGATGACCGTCGCGGGTCCTTTCTGTTTCTCTGCGAGATAAACCCCACCCTTCGAGTTTACGGTGAGCTCTTCTTGAACGAGCGCAGCTTTCATCGCCTCTCCGACGAGCAAGCGACCGTAACCCGTGGTCCCAAGCGCTTGAATTTCAGATTTGTTCACTCCTGCCATCTTCAGCGCTGTCGTATACGCAAGTTCGGCACTCTTCAATACTTCGATAGTGTCGACCCAGCCAACTCCAATTATCTCGTTATCTCGCATTACCACGGCTTTTGTGGTGGTCGATCCTGAGTCGATGCCGGCAGTTAATCCTGTCTGTTTTTCACGCGCGAGCAAGGTTCGTCTCAGCGCGGTGGTTACGAGAGCTTCCATCCGCGTAAGGAGTGTTCCTGCAGTACTCCGTTCCGTAAACGAGTAGCTAATAACTGGCAAATTAGCACGCTCATGGATATAATGCCGCAATTCGCTTCGCGTTATGGCACCTTCAGCGCATCGAAAGCATGTAGTTATAAATACCGCGTCGACTGGGAAGCCACCTTCGACTATAGATTTGGCCCGCGCGATCATAAGCTGCAAATCAGGGCTGGCGACTTCTAGTCCCCACTCGCTTACCGCGTCTTTGATCGTGTCCGTATCTACTTCGGGATAGACTAGCTCAGCATTCACGGACGCGACAGCATTTTCAATTTCTTTTTGGATCCCACTGTATTCGGAGCCACAGGAGAGGTGCGCTATCCTGATTTTTCGTGTCACGCGAGTACCTCCGCTTTGTGCGTCAGGGACTCGCAGAAGTCGCGTATCTTTCGCACGAATTCACGCGCCTCATCGTCATTCGTCGGATAGGTGAGTTCCAAGCGCGGAATATCCTTGTTACGAACGATGTACTTGACTAGTTCATTCGTTCGGGCGCACCCCATGCATCCAAATGAGTAATCGGCCTCGTGAACGATGATAGCGGCTTCAGCCTCCTCTATCAGGGGGTCAAGAAGTGCCATCCGCCCGCGCACACCAGAAGGGACGTCGACCGCCGCATACTTGAGTCCTCTCTTCGGGTCTTCTGGTGTGACGTTAATCGGTGGGCTGTCTATTCCGACTTCCGTTATTTTCTGTCGTATGACGCGCATCAGCGTAAGCGGCTCGTGACCGAATCGCGCGACCAAATCAGATAGAATCAGACTGTTTGACGGAAATATGAGTATTTTAGCCATTGACGCCCTCTTTTGACTCCTCTTCAATGATCTCGATGAAGCGGTCGATTTTGAGCTTGTCGTGCTTTTTTCGTTCTTTAGCGTCCAGTGGATCATCGATGGTCTCTAAACCATACGATATGCTCGGAAGAATGGCAGATTCCTTCTCGAGCTGGTGGAAGCCTGGTCGTGCACCGCCCCCCCTAACAGCGCGACATCTTCTTGAGTCGCCTGGGGGGAACCCGCGGTCCTTGACGAAAATCCCGGATGGATCCAGTTTCCTCAGCTCTTCTATGGTTTCATTGACCGCTTCCTCTGAGCCCGTAACAATGAGCCCGAAACACGTCTCTTTCACCACGGCGTCAGTCGATAATTCATAGGCCCGTAGTGCCAGCTCGCTGGGCAAAATGGGGCTTGAGTCTGCAAGAACGACCATTTTTGTAATCTCATCTGATACCATTGCACCACTCGTTTCATAACGTAAGTATGTCAGCGGTTAATATTATAATTATCTAGCAATATAAATCACAGAGCTTCGTGAACGTATATTGTCTCATTTTCGCGCACGTTTTGAAGGGGTTTTGTGTGTAGTATCCTCCCAACGATGTTGGTGCTGTTGAACCGCTCACCGGTTGGTCCGTACTTTTCGTTATCTTCAAGTCGTACTCCGATAAGTCCTGCGTACTTAGAGGAGCGATTTGAAACACCGATTTCGCCGGCGCTCACGCTTGTCGTGGGCGTGTTTTCCGGCACAATGTCAAACTTCTCTGCCGCCTGCGCGCGGAACATGATCGTCTTGCCGTATTTCACGTAAGCTTGCAATGAGCCTACGGGATTATCTCTCAAACCCGTAACCGTCCTCACGAACGCTACCGTTTTAGGAGCACGATCGTCAAAAAGCTCAATTTTAACAAGCTTTTCTTGTGGGACTGCAAAGGTTTTCACGCTTCTAGCTTTGAGAATGTCGACCGTGTTGAGCGGCGATTGATGCACAACGACGGCGTCTTCGCCATCGTACCCTTCGCGCTCAAGAGAGATACCCAATCGATTGACCTGCTCCTCTATCGCCGCGACGCGCAAGCCCAACAACATGATGCGGGTAGGGTCGGTATACACGCGTAACTTCTGCCCTGGCGTCGCGATTTTGACGAGCTCCAGCCCCTCGCTCACATAGCCGATGACCGAATGGCTAGAATTTGAGGGCGTATCTCTCTTGTAAATATATACGTTGCCACCGTCGTTTCCAGACGTACGGACGGTGATTGCTCCCTCGCTCCTCGCGTCGAGCATTTCAAAGGGGGACGATCGACCGCGCAAGCGCGTGGAAACGACATAGGTGTCTGTTACTGCATCCACTCGATAGCAGCCGTCCTTAGCAAGGGCCAAGAAGTGTTCGACGCCCTCAGATGCATCTCTCGAGAGCGTTGCCTTGAAGTAGGTGTAGACTTCCATTCCATCTTCAAGTTCGATGTCAAAGTCAGAGGTCGTGAACTTGTCGGTGATATATTCGAGTCGCTCAATCGGCTCGATTCTTTGAATTTCGTCTCCATTCTCGAGTTTTTCGAGGACATTTCTGCCGGCGACTGCTTTTCCAACGACGGCGTTTGTTCCATACGCAGCGGTATGCCTCTTTTTTATAAACGAAAGGTACGTATTTGTCTGGTCAAACCCGCCAAGGCTGTATGTAATATCCCAGCGCTCGTATTCTCGTTCACCGCGATCGATCTCAAGGTCGCTCGGAACGGGGCCGGCTGATACTATCTGGGGTTGAGACCAGTGGACCTTGGTCCCAACAAATATTTCATACGTGCGCAGCCAAAGGCGCCGGCTCGGTTCATCGACCTCAATTCTGATCTCGCCTTTGTTTGTGTAAACCGCATATTCCTTGATGACGTCCAGTTTTTGCGTTTTTCTCCCCTTTATGACGCCCACAAGCAGGCCGTCGCGGTAGGGGGTATTCGTGAGTTCAAACGCATCGCGGAGCGTGCGGGTTGCGCGATCGAGCACAACCTGTTTCCCATCAAGAACGATGAACTTGGCGCCCATGCCTATTATGCGTCCGTCAGCTGGCCGCTTTCTCCTGCTCTGTCAGAACGTCAAGCACCTGCGCGGTCGGTCCGATGGAGATGATCTTGCCCGCGCGCATGAGAGCGGCCCGGTCGCAGACCTCCCGAACGAAATCGAGATCGTGCGATACGATCATAAACGTCTCGCCGATTTCCTCGCGCGCAGTTAGAATTGAGTTTGACACATCTTTCTTGGTGATTGGATCCATCGTTCCTGTGGGCTCGTCTAGTATAACGAGGTTGGGCTCTCGAATCAGCACCTGTGCGAGAGCCACCCGATGCCGCTCTCCCTGACTTAGTTCATCCGGCACCTTAGCAAGGATGCTCTCGCTCGTCGCCTCGCTGAAGCCGGCAGCCATCAGAGTCTGTACCGCTTTGTGTTCTGAAAGTTCAGCGGGAAGTTCCAAGCCGATGCTACTCGTGAGGTTATCCAAAACGTCGCGGAATGGGTAAAGGTCATATTCCTGGTAAAGTACGCCAATGTACGGCTTCGCTCTTCCTCTGTTGTCGGGTCCGGGCATCGTCATGTCCACCCAATCATCCCCAATGCGCACCTGGACCTCGCCATTCGTCGGCTCGAGCACACCTGCGATGATCTTGGAAACGCTTGTTTTTCCGGCCCCGCTTAATCCGATGAGGCCAAAGACTTCCCCTTCTTGGATATCAAACGAAACGTTGCTGACGGCTCTGATCACTCCTCGGTCGAGTGTTACGTATTTCTTTTCAAGCTCGGCCACTTTCACTATCGTGTCGCCAGAGGCGGTCTCGTGTTTCTTTATTTCCCCGACAGTGCTCAAAAACTCATCGACGACTTCTTTCGGGGCGCCCTCCTTGGCGACCCTCCCATCGTCGAGCAGTATTGCTCTGTCAGCCATCGATTCAATGTCTTCGGGAAGATGCGAGGTAACGAGCACAGCCATGTCGTTCGTTTTGGCCTCGTGTCGGATTATCTTGTGGATGATCTCCGCTGTCTTCCGGTCCAGGGTGCCGGTGGGTTCATCAGCGAGCAAGATGATCGGCGATCTTGCCAGTTGGCGCGCCAAAACAACCCGCTGTTTCTCTCCGCCGCTGAGATCGCGCGCCATGTGCATCATTCGATGTGATAACTTAACCTGATCAATAAGTTCAGATGCTTTATAAATTGCTTCAGAATCGCCGTACCCGCGTTCTGTGAAGCTCCTCATAACGTTTTCTATGGCGCGCTCGTCGCCGTAAAGAGCGAAAGTGCGCTGTAGCATTATCGCAACGCGGCTTCTCACGTCCCGTTGCAAATCGCTCTCTTCGTCTGCCCACGCGTCGACTCGGAAGAATTGCATCTTTCGGGCACATATGGGGCACGGTTGTCCGACTCGACTGGGCACGTCGACGTGTCGACAGTCTCGACAATACGCTACGTTGTAATAGATTTTACCGCTGGTAGGTTTGTATTCTTTCAATCCTCGTATGGCGTGCAGTAAGACGGTTTTTCCGACCCCGCTCTTGCCTATGATTCCGAGTACCTCGCCCTCGTCAAGGGTGAAATCGATGCCTTTTAATATCTCAAATTCGCCGAACGTTTTGACTAAGTTTTCGACTTCTATCAAGACGGCCATTAAAGTGTTGCCTCCTTCGACCCCGTACCGTTATAACCGTTATTCGTAATAATGTTTTTTAATATGCCAGGCAAGAGCGTTAAGTCTTTTATTACGAGATCGGCTGCTTCGTAGAGCGTTGCGGGACGTTCCTCTTTCTGTTGTACCGTTAGAACTCCTAGGTCCGCGGCTCTCAATGCGGGGATGTCGTTGATCCCATCGCCCACCATCACGACGTAACGGTATTGTTCCTTAAGTTCGTAGACCAGTTGCTCCTTTGCGCTCGGAGTTGCGATGTCCCTGACGTCCTCGTGCGGAATATCAATGCGGTCAGCGAGGGCATAGAGGGTGTTTTTCGCATCACCTGAGGCTACGTAGATGTTGCCCCCAATACGTTTGAGTTCATCAATCACAGGACGCGCCGACTCAAAGAGTTCTCCGCATGTGGCCAGAACGTACGGAATATGGCCTTGTTCAATATCAACGATTGCCGCAGCGCCGGTGAAGTACGACGCGCTGCAACTTTTGCTGACTTCGTCGACTACATCGACTAGATCCTTTACTCGACTCTTTGTATCCCGCGCAACAGCGCGTAACACCGTCGTTTCAGCAACCGGGACGTTGGAGCAAACAACTACAAGGTCTACGTGGTAGATGTCCAAGAAATCAGCGATGGACAAGTCAGTGGGCACGCCTTCTAGGTCTTTGGGAACATCCAGCTGAAACACAGCAAGCACGTAGTCCAGCCGCGTCCCTATGAAACTGAGGGATACTATCTGATGCAAGAGCTTGCCTTGGTCAATATCCTTTGCTACGCGATGTTTCTCGAGAAGTGTACCCGCGCAGTCGAACACAACGGCAAAACCTTTCATTGGCTACCAGCGAGCGTGTGATGCGAGTCGGTCATAAGAGAGCGGTCAAATCGAGAGAAATACGTGAAATGATAATAAAATCACAGGAGGAACCCTGCAGCGAGCGCAACTCGTTAAGAGCGCTCACTTACTGCCTTTAGGGGCTAGATCATCAGAAACTATAATGATATCGCCAACGCTCATGATTTTCGACCAAGGGACAATTGTTTCCCCTTTGAGCAAGCCTTTTGAGACATCTAGTGAAATTTCCTTGTTATCCCAGTTAATTAGAACATCTCTTACCTTTCCTACGTTGACCCCGCTAAGCGTCGAAACGTCTTTATGCAATACTCCACGCGTCATGATGACACCCTCCACATATTGACGTCGTGTTATGTATAAAAAATGTTGCTTTGAGCATCTTTAAATCAGAATACGTGCTCAACAAGGTAGACTTGCAAAGAGCAGTTCAGCAGAAAGCCAGCCAAGTGTCGCAAGTTTTTGGGTATTTTTAGAAGACCCGGGTACGCGCTCGACGTCAGAGCGTTGGGCAGCTACCTGATGTTAGTCGAACTTTTCAGAAGCAGATACGCTGTACGGGCCGTCGTCAGAGTTAGCGTCTTGTAGGTCGCTTTTCGGGCTTCTCCGCGCCGATCACACCTTTTGCCCCGTCAATTGGGAGCTCCTGCTCTCTAATACTTAGCGGCGTCGCGTTGTACCAGAAGCTGTTAAAGAGCTCCTTTTCGATAAAAATGAACTCAGAAATGTCCGTTCTGAAGGCTGACTTGTATACCACTTTATCTGTATCGCCGGTGTCGTAAATATAACTCGTTCCGAGCAGCTTGTCATCATCGGAAATAAAAATTCCTGCCCCAGTCTCCGATTCAAGATGCCGAATTTCAAAATACTTCGTAAGCAGACGTGCTTCTTCGATGTTGACGCTTTCAATAGGTGCCAGCAAACGATACGTAATCTTGGGCATCTCTCTATCCTTGATCAAATTATAGAGCCGTTTTACCCCCATACGAGTTTGTATCACGTTGAATTCATTTTTCGACCTGTCGAGCATCTCATAGAAAGCCTTGTAGACGTTCTCCCTCTTCTTTATGACTTGTATCGTCTGCACCACTCGTCCTGCCGTCAGCTCTTCTTCTCTGTACCGCAGCTCGATTCCTGAGTGCCACATGTCTTCCATCATCGAGTGCTGCGTTTCAACGAAGCTCTTTGTATTCGTATAAATTGAATTATAAAGCTCTGCGTCCTTCTCACTAAATGAATAAAGCAACACTTGCATTGCCTGCTGATCGATGATTACCCCCGTGCTATGCACAATCTGAGGGATATGGCGCACATCGGCACGTTCCGCGATTTCTTGAGCCGCTTGCAGATTATCCTTAGTAATCTCGGCCATTACAATCACGTCAATACCTCGTTGTCGCGCATCCTTTGGAATGAGTGGTGCCAAAATCGGCAAAGCCTCGCTTCTGATCCACAAGAATATCTCTTTTTGGGCCGTGTTTATGAGCGACGCGAAGTCTTCTACGATCTCCTGGTAGTCGGTAATGACGCGGGTGACCTCGACGGGCTTACCCGTCTCTATCTCTTGTATCCTCAAACGGGCGTCTATCCCTCTGTCCCAGAGTGATTGAAACAGGGAACTCTGGATTTCAATAAATCCGCTGTTGTTCGACCACAGCGACGGCGTGAGTTCGACCCGCTCTAACTCGTCGAGATCCTTTGTTACGCCCGTATACACCGCCTCCTTACAGTCTGAAATAACGACCGCGAAATTGCTCATCATTGGTACATGTCGTATCTTAAAGCACGTAGAGAGCTGCTTTACTGCATCGATATTGTTTGGCGTAATCGGAAGCAGGATCCTTAGATCTTCGATCCTGCATTTGTCCTCATCACCTACAAAATAGTCGTGAAGCACTTTGTCCCATCGAAGGAGCCAAAACTCGGTAGAGATGATCCAGAGCCTTTTTTCTGTCGCGTGAAAGGTCTCGAGACGCCGGTCGATAATATCGTCTTTGTCATACAGAACGATGAAGCCCTCTTCGATCGGACACCATTCGACGGGCAGGCCTTGCGCTTTTGTGCGCTCAACGTCCCACAGCTCGAGTAGCGTATCTCGCGCCTCGCTGAGGCTCTGTAACTTCGCGGCCTCTGTAATAATGGCAGGATTTAGCAAGGAGGACGGATAGGCAGCTACGAACGTTTCCGGATTTGTCGATATACGCTTAGCGAGTCCTTGTTTCGAAAGCTCTAGCAGGACCTTGTTAGCACCGTGACTAGTGAGATGAAGCGATTCGGCTACTTCAACTGCCGTTCGTCGTCCCGTCTGTAGCAGATGAAGGTAAACCTCCCCAGCTTCTTTTTTGAGGCCAAATTTTGAAAAAAGAGTTAGTATATCTGCTGGCATTCTTTACCTCTAGCATCTCCAGCTCCCCGCTCTGAGCGACGAGTATTTAATGGTGCTAACTAACGATCGTTGCACAGCGTTGAAAACTGCCGCAACTGCTGTTAGTTGGGGTTGGCCGGTTATGCGATTCTTTTTCCTGCGTTTGGCCCTGGAGCTAGGTCGTAGACTTCTGTTACCTTTAGTATCGCACAGCCCTTTGCAGGCAGTTTTTCATTTCGGCTCTTGATCTTCTGTTTCATCATCTCGTAGTCCGGTCCTTCAGTCACATAGTTTGCTATGCCCTTGAGTTGATAGCCTTCATAGCCCTCCCACGAAGTAAGGGCAACGTTGCAATTTGGCCTCTTCAGGTTGTCAGCAGTTTTGTGCCAAAAGTTGTCGCCGACGAGAATTGTTTCGGGGTCTTTTACGATGGTGAATTGATTGGGCACTACGTTTGGTATACCGGCGTCGCTCACCGTTGCGAATACTACAGTCTTCACAGCGCTAATGTTGTTGATTACCTTTTCTGGTAGGTTCGTCATTGAATGCACCTCCATTTAGTATTCATTGGTAGAGCACTCAGCGATAATAAAAACCTTTCTCTGGCTCGGAGAGGACTGAAAAGCCCTTCTGAACGTTAACCAGCAACAGACGCAGCGTTGCTAGATGCGCCGCCTGAAAGGCTAGATGCTGCGGAGATCTCGGCGCGCAGGCGAGGGTATGCCGCTTCCGCCTACGACACCAAATAAGGCTGCCTATGCTAGCTGAGGAGCTGCCCTGGATGACTGTTTGCTAGAAAAAGATGCATATTGAATCAATTACATATGCACGACCGATGTCTAGAACGTACGTGCTTGACGCCCCAGTGTTTATTTATGGCGTTCACGTCTCTGGCACTATGTACACAGTTCCTGAGGTAACCCGCGAGTTGAAGAGCTCTCAAGCGACGGTAGTACTGCAAGAGTTTCTAAAGGAGGGCATGAAAATCGAAGAGCCGTTGAAAAAAGCAGTAGACGTTGTCACGGAAAAGGCTAAGTCGACGGGTGACCATCTTAGGCTGTCTCAAGCCGATATTGACTTGCTGGCGAAGGCACTTGAAGTAAACGGTACGCTGGTTACGGATGATTATTCCGTTCAAAATGTCGCAGCGCGCCTCGGGATAGAGACGCAGCCGATCCAGCAGGCACGCATCAAACGCGTGCTGAAATGGAGACGCAGGTGCGTCGGATGTGGTCGGTTGTACGAAACGGAAGCGATCTGTCCTGTCTGCGGATCTGAGGTGAGAGTTAAGCCGGTGAAGAGGTAATCTTAGACAGGTGGGAGGAGTCAGAACATGAACGATTTGAACGATCTCATAAGCAAAGCGCAGGAACTACGCGAGAAAGGGTTGCGTTCCGGGGAGATAGCGGACGAACTGAACATATCACGGGAAACTGCAACGTGGCTTCTCACCCGCTCCAAGAGTTCACAAGAGCCTGCGCCAAAGGACATATACGTAAACTGGAGCGAGATTGGGCAAAACGCAGAGAGGCTCAGATTCGTCTCGCTCGCGTTGGTCGACATGATCTTGGAGACAGGCGATCCTGATGTAGTAATCGGCGTAGCGCTGAGTGGATTACCTCTTGCGACGCTTGTCGCCGACGAAATCGGAGCAGAACTCGCAGTGTTTGTTCCGCAAAAACAAAAGGGATCTGAAAATGGCGGCGTTAAGGGTTCATTTAGTCAAAACTTCGCTGATATTGCGGGAAAAAGCTGCGCGATAGTCGATGATGTAATAACCACTGGAAGCACGGCGATTGAACTCATAGAAAGCATTAAAGAGATGCAAGCAACGCCGCTATCGGTAGCTGTGCTTATAAACAAGAAGGGGATTGATCAAGTCCAGAACGTTCCCATCAGGTCGCTTGTCCAAATAGCCATTTTCTAATCGTTGAAACTCACCGCAGGGAGTGCAAGTGGCAACTTCTGAACTTGAAGAAATTCGAGCGATTGAGAGGAAGTGGCAGGATCGTTGGTTTGGCGATAAGATATTTGAGCCAAAAAGCGCAGGGCCGAAGAAGTACTTCTTGACGACGCCGTATCCGTATACGAGCGGACCCCAGCACATAGGCCATACGCGGACCTATAACGTTGCTGATATTCACGCTCGGTTCATGCGAATGAACGGCCACAACGTGCTGTGGCCGATGGCGTGGCACATTACAGGAACACCGATACTCGCCATCAGCTCGTGCATAGAGCGCCGCGAAAGCGCGACGATAGCGCTTTATAAGAACTATGTCCGCCTCTATGAGGATCACGAGTCGCGCGTCGAGCAGATCGTCAATTCGTTTGTGGATCCTTGGAATATTGCGAACTACTTTGCAGAGAAGATCGCGCCAGATTTCAAGAAGATGGGCTTCTCAATCGACTGGTCCCGACAGTTTACCACTGGCGACCTTGTCTACAACCAGTTTATTCGCTGGCAGTACGGCAAGCTGATGGAGCTCGGGCTGATCGTGCGCGGACAACACCCAGTTCTCTTCTGCACGATCGATCAAAACGCCGTCGGGGAAGACGATATCGCCGGCGGCGACGTCGAGAAGATATCAATTGACGATTACGTTGGGATCAAGTTCTCTTTGGATGAAGCTAATGTCGTCACGGCCTCGCTGCGCCCTGAAACAGTCTTTGCGGTAACAAATCTCTGGGTTGCGCCTGACGCGACCTACGTCAAAGCCTACGTCGACGGTGAGACGTGGATCATTTCCCTCGAAAGCGCCTCCAAGTTGCGGTATCAGCAGCGGGAGGTCACTATCATTGAGGAGTTTCTCGGGACGTCACTCCTAGGGGCGCATTGCGTCAGCCCTCTGGGGCGGAAAATACCTATTCTTCCGGCGTCTTTCGTCGATTCTGATCACGGTACCGGAATCGTCATGAGTGTTCCCGCTCACGCCCCCTATGATTGGGCAGCACTGAACGACCTAAAGCAGCACGGGAGCACCGATTTGGATGTCGATCTTTCCTCGTTAAGGAGCGATATTGAAGCTATACAGCCGATATCTCTCGTCAAAATCGACGGGTACGGGGATTTTCCCGCATCAGAGCTGTGCGAGCGCTATGGCGTTCGATCTCAACGCGACGACGAGACATTGAGCCATATCACCAACATACTTTACAGGGAGGAATTCTATACCGGGATCCTTAAGGAAACTGCCGAGCAATTTGTTGGCCGGCTAGTTCGCGACGTCAAGCAGGATATCGTTGAATTCCTTAATAGTCGAAATGCTGCGTCGAGCATTTATGAGACCTCAACAAAAGGACGCTGTCGGTGCGGCGGCCGGGTGGTTGTCGCCATAGAGCCCGGCCAGTATTTCCTCAACTATGGCGACCCTCACTGGAAAGAAAAGGCATTCGAATTGCTTGACGAGCTTGAAATCATACCAGAGATATACAGAGCACAGTTCGTCCAGACGTTTGAGTGGCTCGATCAACGACCGTGCGTTCGCCGCAGAGGGCTTGGGACGGAATTTCCATTCTCAACCGAGCACTGGATAATTGAGCCGCTTTCTGATTCCGTTATCTACATGGCGCTCTATACGGTCATCAAGCACATTCGCGAGTGTGACCCGAAGCGCCTAACGCCCGCCTTCTTTGACTACATTTTCTTAGGCAAGGGCGACGCAACGGACGTCTGCCAGCAAACAGGTTTGCCAGAGACGGTGATCAGAGCTGCGAGAAACGATTTCATCTACTGGTATCCGAACGATCATCGGCACACTGCTATTGCCCACATTTCCAACCACTTGAGCTTTTTCTTGTTCCATCACGCAATACTGTTTCCGGAGACTTGCTGGCCAAAGCTCGTTACGCTCAACGAGCTTCTTGTTCGCGAAGGGGTGAAGATGTCGAAAAGCAAAGGCAACGTAATTCCCATCGCGACAGTCCCGGAGGTCTATAGCGCGGACCTCGTGCGACTCTGTCTGGTGTCTATTGCCGACCTGAATTCAACCATAGACTGGAGGGAAAAAGAAGTCGAGATGGTCAAAAAGAGGCTTCTGAGGTTTTGGCATGCAACGAAGAGTGATGTCGAAGCGGCGAGGCCGGAATACAATGGGCAACTTTCTTTTGCGAGTCGATGGATACTGGCAGCGACTAAAGCGATGGTATCAAAAACGTCTGAAGCCGCCCATCAATTCTCGTACAGAAAGTACGTCACCGAAGCGTTTTTTGAACACTTAAACCGGGTTGAAGAGTACAAGTCGATGATTATGGACGGGAACGAGAAGCGTCGCACGCTTTGGGATGTCATTGATATATGGCTCCGCGTGCTGGCGCCCGTTGTGCCTCATATTGCTGAGGAGCTATGGGAGAGAATGCTGAAGTCTGGTTATATCTCCCTCGCAGAATTCCCGCTGTACGACGATCTTTATGCCGAAACACTTCCGCAAAAGAGCTTCTTGGATGGGGTGGTCAGTGACATCTCAAATATACAAGGCGCAATAAAGCGGGAAACCGAATCAGTTTTTATCTACCTTCCGGCTCAGTGGAAATACGCCCTCTACGCCGTCGCGCGTGGGCTTGATGATCCCTCGGTCAAGAACATCATAGCCGGGGCCAAAGATGACCCCCTTCTGCGTATGTATGTGAAAGAAGTCGCTCGTATCGCACCCGATCTTGCCAAATCGTTCGCTCACGAAGCCCCATCTGCTGACGCGCTGGACTTCAAGGCCGAATCAGAGACTCTTCTCGCCGCCAAGGACTACATGTCACGAAAATTTGGAAAACACGTGCATGTCTGCGAAGAAAACGACAACGTGTACGATCCAGCCAATCGCGCGAGGCGAGCGCTTCCTATGAAACCGGCAATCTACGCCGAATAGCGTGGGCAGAGTTGGAGCAGGTCAGTCCTCTTTGGCGCGTTTTACTGCTTGTTGAGCCTTTTTTGCACGCTGTTTTGCCGTGTATCCGGTTGCTTTTTCCAGAAAACAGCGGAACCGCGTGTTCGTATCGATCATTACCGCTTCGGGAACGCTGGTACTGGGTTCGGTATCGACGAGTAACGTGTCAGCCACACGTATCGTCACCGTCTTCAGTGCCCCGTAGCTTAAGCGGTATTCTTCGTCGTGCACGTTGATATCGATGTCAAAGCACGCTCTGAGTGCTTCGACAACCCGCTGATTAGCATCCTTCTTGAATCCTCGTTTGAACGCATATTCTTGAATTGTGGTCACGACCTATGGCTGTGAGGCCTATACGTTCTTTAAGGCACATTGTTTATATGCGCTCCGCAAAGGACGCACTTATCCAAGGTGCCGTTTTGAGATCAAGAGAAAAGTCGTGTAATAGATAGATAAAGTATTTACTTAGTAATGGATCATTGTTTAAAAAGTGAGCAATTGTGGACGCTGATACATTATGAAAGCCGGAACGACTGATAACGAATACGTTAACATGATTATCGAGGAAGAGGTGAGCTCAAAGAGCCCCGTAATCCTCGAGGGATTCCCCGGAATCGGCCTCGTTGGCAACATCGTGGCCACACAAATAGCATCAGAGCTCAAGATGAAACAGATAGGCACTATCGAATCTCGCCTGTTTCCGCCCATTACCGTGCTCTTTGAAGGACTCACGCACCCCCCAGTCAGAATCTACGAGGATCCTCAAAACAACTTCATCGTAGTGCTATCGGATATCCTCATTCACCCAATGATTGCTTATGACATAGGCAAAACAGTTATTGGCTGGGCGCAGAGTCTGAACGCGAAACTCAACATACCGATCGCTGGCATCGCCACGATGCGCGAAGAACGCACCGTTTATGCCGCCGCAACTGGCGCCGAACAACTCAGTCTCGTGAAGGATAAAACCGAGACCTTGGTGACCGGAAGCATCTCGGGTATCGCCGGAAGCATAATGAATGAGAGTCATATTAACAAGCTCCCGGCGCTTTGCCTCTTGGGAGAAACCCAAGGTCCCACTCCTGATCCACGCGCAGCAGCTCGCGTCATTGACGTGGTAAGCAACGTATTGAACGTGAACATCAGCACGCAGAAGCTGGTTGAGGAAGCAGAGCAGATCGAAACAGAGCTACACAAGCTTGCTGAGCAGGTTCAAGGGGCAGAACAGGCCGAAACGAAAGGACCAACTCAGGTCATGTACGGGTGAGCACATGAGACATCTAGCTTTGACCGGTATATCAAAAGAGTCAATCGACGACCTCATTATAAAGCGCGTTAGAACTTTTGAGTTGCGCAGTGCTCATAACATCCCAATTGTTTTCGAAGCTGACGTTGGTGCCGAAGTGTTTGTGACGGACACGAGTCGTCACGACCTTGCGATCGGTACGACCGGGGTTTTGGCGCGCGTGCGCAACAAAACCATTTCAATGCAAAAAGTCTCACACCGGGTGGGCGACTTCTATGAAGAACGTGAGGTTATGTCGGCCCGGGTTCAGCTCGAGCTGCGCGAACACACGTGCCGGCTGCGTGGCATCGAGGACGAAGGTCCAGGTAAGATCATCGCAGTCGAGACCGCCGAAGAATGCCACTTTGAAGGTCGATGAACTGATCTGAGCTTAAACTGGGCCCGGCTCCGTGCAAGTTGCGACCCGCACGAAAACGCCTTGCGATACTTGGAGAAGGCATCCGTGTGAAGCGCAGATGCCGCTGCCTTTTTTTTCATTGTCCAGAACAGATGCTTTAGAGGCTGGAGTCCTGCTGCTGAAAGCGACCCGTCGCGCAGTCGCCTTATTTAACACATTTATAAGTATGAGTTGCGAGCATAGAACGAAAGGGGCCCGTGGCTTAGTCAGGATATAGCACCGGCCTTCTAAGCCGGTGGTCGAGGGTTCAAATCCCTCCGGGTCCGTTTTCTTTGCATCTCACGCGGCCTTAGAAAGCGTTTCCGAAGTTATTGGTTGGTAATCACTCACATTGCAAGGCGAACTTGTGCCAGCCGAACAGAAATCAGAAGCCGTCAGTCAGCGTTCGTTTCTCTTCTCGCGACTGGGGCTTTGGTGCCTCGAGTGTGACGTGAAGTGCGATCCCGGTGCACGCTGTGAAACACCACAAAGACTAAGTTTATCTTCGGCGAATGCCCGCTGTAGCAATGCTCGCATAGTCGCTACGCGAAAGGGGAAGTTATGATCTTCAGCGCTGATGAAATACTCGAGACACTCGACATGATTCTCTACGAGCATCTCGACATACGGACAGTCACTGTAGGCATCAACTTGATGGGCTGCGTGCGAGACGACCCTGAACGAATGGCCGAAGCTGTGCACGATCGGATCGTGTCTGTCGCATCTAAGCTGCGCTCAGAAGCCGATCGAGCGGTGGCGCGGTATTCGTTGCCGATAGTAAACAAGCGTATCTCGGTAACTCCTATTGGTTCCTTGATCGATGTCCATCCAAAATCTGGTCCATTGATGGCACGCGCAATGGATGAAGCTGCATCCGAGTTGAACGTCGACTTTATCGGTGGCTACTCGGCCCTCGTCCAGAAAGGCTTTACAATCGGGACTGAGGCACTTGTGAGCTCGATTCCGGAGGCATTGAGCACGACAGAAAAGGTGTGTGCCTCCGTGAACATCGCTACGACCAAAGCGGGCATCAACATCGAGGCCGCGCTCCGAATGGGTAGAGTCATCAAGGAGCTTGCTCGCATCGATCCGCAGCTTTGCACCCGTTTGGTTACCTTTGCAAACGCGCCACCTGATAATCCGTTCATGGCCGGCGCCTTTCACGGTCCAGGCGAACCCGAATCGGTCGTGAACGTGGGTATATCAGGTCCCGGCGTCATTAGGGCTTTGGTGGAGAGAATGGGAGATTGCGATCTTGGTGAGCTTGCCGAGGTTGTCAAACGTGCCGCATTCAAGATAACTCGCGTGGGGGAGTTGGTAGGTAAAGAGATAGCAGCACGAATGAACGTTGATTTTGGAATTGTGGACCTCTCGTTAGCGCCTACCCCCCATGAGGGGGACTCTGTCGCACAGATCATCGAAGCAATGGGAGTTGAGCGGTGCGGAGCGCCTGGAACGACCGCTGCACTCGCTATGCTTACTGATGCTGTTAAGAAAGGAGGCGCGATGGCGTCGTCACGCGTGGGGGGCCTCAGTGGCGCGTTCATACCGGTTAGCGAAGATGCTGGCATGGCTGAAGCAATCCGCGTCGGCGCCATAGGGCTTGAGAAACTTGAGGCACTGACGTCCGTATGTTCGGTTGGGCTTGACATGGTGTGCATTCCTTCGGTGACACCCGCCGAGACAATCGCAGGAATAATTGCTGACGAGTGCGCGATCGGGGTCATCAACCACAAAACGACGGGTGTGCGGCTTATCCCCGTAGGAAAGGAAGGAGACTTGATTGAGTTCGGTGGGTTGCTCGGGGCTGCGCCTGTGGTGCCAATCAATGCATTTAGCTCCAAAAAGTTCATTAAAAGAGGCGGATCGATTCCGGCGCCGCTTACGAGCCTCGGGAATTAACGATAACGCTATGGCTGGCGCTTGCTCTTTGTAGAGCAGATTGACGGGCCCGCTGGGATTTGAACCCAGGTTCTTGGATGTCTCCACAAAGGCTCCGAAGTCCAAGAGGATAGTCCACTACCCTACGAGCCCACAGTTATCCGAAGGGGCTTATCGGTATTGAAATTAACTCGGAAAACTTCAAATAAGGTGCCCCCTTAATACTTTAGCGCATCTGGGGGGCCTGCTAGCTCAAATAAACGCGTAAGTGTTCTGCGACTTTTCATGACGAACATCGAGACAGAGAGAAAGCTAATCGAAATCCTACGAATTCTCGACGAAAGTGACGAGGCTATCGGAGCGCGGATGATCTCCGCAAGCTTAAGTCAACGAGGGTACCCGATAGGAGAACGCGCTGTGCGCCACTATTTGGTGCTGCTTGATTACAAAGGCTTTACGACTAAAATCGGTAACGCAGGGAGAGTTATCACTGAAAAAGGCCTGAAAGAGTTGAATGAAGCGATAGTTGGAGATCGGGTCGGATTTGTCATAACCAAGATCGACGAGCTGGTTTACCGGACGAGTTTCGACCTAAAGCTGAGAAATGGCGACATCATAGTCAATGTCGCGACTATCGACAAGAATGACTTCGATGTCGCAATAGAAGCGGCAGCTGAGACAATAGATAGCGGATACACTGTTAGCCCCTACGTGCGTGTTTTAGAGGAGGGGGACAAGGTTGGTGCCGTCTTCATCCCGTATGGGGCAGTGGGACTCGTGACTATGTGTAGCATGACCGTCGACGGCATATTGATCAAACACGGGATTCCGTCTAGCATCAAATACGGGGGGCTTCTCGCAATCAACAACAGCCAGCCGATCGCCTATACGGATCTCATCTCATATGGCGGGACGTCGCTCGACCCGATTCAAATATTCACCGCACGACGAATGACCTCTATTTTGGCTGCAGCACGGAGCGGGAAGGGCACAGTGCTCGCGAACGTTAGAACCGTGCCAGCTATCGCATCTGAAAAATCCATCGAGCTGCTCCAGGACGCTAAAAAAGCTGGCATCGTCGGCTGGATCGAGAGCCCGATTCAAGAAGGTTCGCTTGGAATCTGCGCTGAAAATGACGTTGTCGAGATCAACAATTACGCCGGAGCAAATCCAATGGCGGCACTTTATGAGCTGGAAATAGCGGTGAAAGTACATTCGATCTCAGCTCTCATGGATGTAAAGCTCCTTAATCAACGATTGTAACCACCGCTCAGTCGACCACGCCGCGTAGCGCTGCGATCCTCCTTTCCCCGCAAATCTTGGCGTGCTGGAAATGCTTATATTTCATTACCGCCTAAAGCGGAACGTAATTTCCTACCGAGAATTACGAACAGGAGATCTTCCATGGCAGAAACGAAGGACAAAGACTATGTTGTAGCCCAAGTCGAAGAACATGGCATCAAGTTCATTCGACTCTGGTTTACGGACATCCTCGGCGCTCTGAAAAGCTTTGCAATAACAAGCGACGAGCTCGAAGGGGCTCTCGATGAAGGAATGGGCTTCGATGGCTCCTCAATCATCGGCTATCAAACGATTGAGGAGTCAGATATGATTGCGAAGCCGGATCCCAGCACCTTTGCGATATTGCCCTGGCGGCCAAAAGAAAAGGGCGTCGCGCGAATCATCTGTGACGTGCTTGAACCGTCGGGGAGGCCATATGAGGGGGATCCCAGGTACGTCCTCAAAAGAAATCTCCAGCGAGCAGAGAAGAAAGGCCTCACATTCAACATTGGGCCGGAACTTGAGTATTTCTATTTTGCAAACAATCAATGCGCCGATATCATTGATACCGGCGGGTACTTCGATCTTACCCCTTTGGATCAGGCGACTGATCTTCGGAGAGACACGATATTTGCGCTGCAAGACATGGGCATTCATGTCGAGTATAGTCACCACGAAGTTGGCCCTAGCCAACACGAGATTGATCTCCGCTACACGGACGCTTTGACCATGTCCGATAGCGTTATGACGTACCGCCTCGTCGTTAAGGAGATCGCGCTCCGGGCAGGCTACTATGCCACGTTTATGCCGAAGCCCATACTTGGTGAGAACGGAAGCGGCATGCATACGCACCAATCACTGTTTAGGGGAAAGAAGAATGCATTTTTCGACCCCAATGATATGTACCACCTGTCAGAGCAGGGTAAAGGCTTTATTGCCGGCCAGTTGAAGCACGTGAACGAATTCTGTCTCGTCATGAGCCAATGGGTCAACTCGTACAAGCGACTCGTCCCCGGCTATGAAGCGCCCGTTTACATCTCGTGGGCGCGGCGGAATAGGTCCGCACTGATAAGAGTACCTATGTATAAGCCCGGAAACGAGCTCGCGACGAGGGTGGAACTGCGTTGCCCCGATCCGGCCTGTAATCCATACCTTGCCTTTGCGGTGATGCTCGCAAGCGGGCTCGACGGAATCGAAAAGGGCTACGACCTCCCTGACCCCGTCGAGAAGGACATCTTCAAAATGACGCCGCAACAGCTCGATGCGCACGGCATTGGCTCACTCCCCGAGAACTTGGGACTCGCCATAAAAGAGACCGAGAACTCTGAACTCGTGCGACGCGCACTCGGCAATCACGTCTTTGACCGCTTCATCCAACTCAAAAAGAAAGAGTGGGATGAGTATCGCATCCAGGTGTCGGAGTACGAGATCGGACGGTACCTGCCAGTCTTGTAAAGAGCGTTTTGGGGCGGAGAACCGGCGGGCTGTTCCGCTCTGATCGCCTTTTTTGTTTTTTGCTTTCTATCGGACGAGATCGACCGGGATTATCTCTTCGTGAATCGCCGTCGAGAGAATCACGCCTGCAGCGCCGAGATCTTCGAGCGTATCTAAGTCCTCGTTGTTCTTTATTCCGCCAGCGACAACAATTGGATGTCCCGAAACGTCGATCACCCTGTCTATGAAATCAAAGTCGACCCCGTGCTTCGTTCCCACGAGATTGATGTTCAGCACGAGCAGTTCACTCATCTTGTAGAGGTTCATCTTCTCGATAACCTCGAGAGGATCTCCGGAAAGTGCTGGATCGGGGGATATTGCACTTCCCTCCCTCATATCGATGCTAACGGCGATCCGCATCGATTGAGCTGCTCGAATCACGTCGAGGCGCCCCGTTTCGGTGCCAATTATCGCTGTATCACCGATTCGCTCGGCTTCTCGGACGTCATCGAGCCGCCGGATACCTATGTCTATGAGGGTTTTTGTGCGTGCGCCTATGCGTCGGATAATGAGTGAGTTGCTGCCCGAACCAAGAATCCGATCGAGATCCGCGATGTACGTCCTCCTCGGCTTAATGGCGTCAACGACATTTAGCGGATCTGATGTCGTGCAGATTTTGCTATGGCGTTCAATGGGTTCATATCGTTCTCTATCGCCTCTGTAGCCTTTTACGACGACTCCGCCTCGAATGTCCATTGCAAAGATAATATCCATCGGTTCACTCCTCATTAAGCATATCGTCCGCACGGGAAAAGCGTATTGGTCTCGCTTGATTTCGCTGTGGTAAGCGGACTGTTCGGCGGTGGCACACATCGAAACGTCTTCGTGTCGCTCTAAGCATCGCTTGCCCGAACAATGGCGTCAGAGCCTGGTCAGAAGCTCCTGTTTCTTGGCCGCAAACTCCTCCTCGGTGATGACCCCCTGCTCTTTGAGATCGGCCAAGTTACCCAGTAATTTACACGGGTCGGCGGCCTGCGCCTGCCCTTGTCCGCTCCGTCGTGCTTCGAATGCTTCGGTGAATCCGGCGCCGATAATGGCAATTGGAATGGCAAACGTGGCTATGCCTAAGAACATTGCAAAAACTGCCAAGAATTGCCCGAGCGGTGTCGTGGGGACGAGATCGCCGTAGCCTACGGTGGTCAGAGTCTGCGCCGCCCACCACCCGGCAGCAGGAATGCTTGAAAAATCGCGCGGGTCTGAGCCGTGCTCAATAATGAACATGAGACTTGAGAACGTTATCAGCAAGATTAGGTCGATTGCCAGCGCAGTAATGAGTTCGTTTCTTTTCGCTTTCAGAATATCGAGGACGAATTTGAATACACTAGAGTACGTGAGCAACTTGAGGATGATGAGAATTATCGCCGCATTTACGAGTACTTCTGCTCCTGGAAACAACGGCTTGGCGTAAAAAGGCACAATGACAAGCAGATTTACGAGCAGGGATGTTGTAAACAGGTATTTTAGTCTGCCTTTGATCGGGCCTCGGAACCGCGGATCTACCGTGCACGACCATAAGCGTAGCAGCAGTTCGATGGTAAAAACCGCGATCGCAAAGGCAAACACCGCGGTAAAGACGTCGTGGTATCGTTGGTATATGTCGCTGTAGCTAGCGAGTATGACGACACCTACGAGTACCCAGATCAAAGCTATCAAAAAGAAGCGAACGCGCGTAGCGGTGGAAACATCCCGACGATGCGCCGCAACGATGCGGGCCTCGCCTACAGGGGCGGGCTGGAAGATCTCATATACACGGCGCTTCAGTTCGTCATTTTGCTTGGACATGCCCGGCTTCGAGGTTCTGAATCGAAATAGTGCACCCCACTAGTGAACGTCAATTTGCATATAAATGCGTTGTGATCTTCCACGAGCGCTGTTCCGTGATTTGAAGTCGCGGGGTGCAGAGCTTGTCAACACGTTCTACGTTCTGGGTTTTGTCACCTGTTAGAAAGTCAAGCTTAAGGTATGGCATTCACGGACGAAGAGGCGTATGAAGATTTAGGTGTCGGGTAAGAGCTGCAACAAGAAGTTCACACTCGAATCTGAGGCTGGCTTTGAAAAGATGCAGGTCACGTCAAAGATGGTGACGGTAGCTTTAGACCTCTACTTTAAGGGAACGTCGCTAAGGAAGATTGTAGACCACCTTGAGCAGTTCTACGAGCGAAAATTAGGCCACACAACGGTTCTTCATTGGGTGAAGATACAGCTCGATAATCAGTCAATATGCCGAACGCTTCGCCACGATCGGGGGGGCTTTGGCACGCTGACGAAATGAAGGTTAAGACAAAGCGGGATGAATGGTCGTGGCTGTGGCATGTTATGGACAGCGAGACGCGCTTTATGGTTGCCAACCTTGTCACGAAGAAGCGGGAGGGTGCAGGATGCTCAAGAGCTGCTCAAAGAGGCAAGAGAAGCGCGGAAACCGGAATTGCTTATCACTGATGGACTGCAGTCACATCATAAAGCGTTTAACAGCAGTTTTACGACCACCACCAAGAGAGTGAGCACGTTGTCGCTGAGGGGTTGACCGCTCGGAGTAACAATAACAAGGTTGAACGTCTGCACAACACCGTCAGGGGGTGGGTTAAGGTGATGCGGGGGTTGCATAGCGACAAGTCGGCTGCGGTGTTCAATGAGGGGTTCAAGGTGTATTACAACTTCGTGAGGCCGAATCAGGCGCTAAATGGGAAAACTCCGGCAGAAGTGGCGGGGGTTGACTTAAAACTAGGAGAAAACAAGTGGTTGGAGCTGGTCAAGAAGGCGATGGAGAACGTGAAGGGGTAATTTGGAAAAAAGCTTATTTTTCTTTGTGGAGGTACTTATCCGTGTGTGTTTGAGCTTTTTCTAATCCTGTCAGTCCCACACCGGAATCTTTTTCCCAATAAGATTCGACTGCTGCTCTCCGCTCCACCTTCCTTTTTGTCTCAATTTCTTCTTGCGTTTGAACTTCTGCCATTTTCACACTACCATATTATAAATGCCCCAGAGACTTAATAAAGTTACTATTCCCAGTCCAGCGAGAAACACATAAATCATATAGTGCGTCCATCTCACTTTGCTTTCAGTAGTTTTGAGGGTTGCAAGGAACGATTCGAGAGTTGCTTTTCTAATAATCTGAAGAAAGTCCCTGTCTTCATCCTTTTCATAAAGGTCGATTAGCTCGGTGATGTCAGGCCCAATGGTATAGCCTGCTTTTCCCCGCATAGTGTAAGCTCTTATGCCGATAAGAATCGAGCAAAACAGCATTATTACTGCACCTGCGTATGCGACTAGTTCCCACCCTGACAGTTTAGAAACGAGGACCCCTATGCAATTACTTGAACAAAGACCAAAAACACAAAACCGAGAAAAATACCTAGCTTTGTATCGAGCGAACTATCATATCCAACTAAGATTCCTATTTGCCTTTTTAATTCGCTAGCAATAAGTTTGTTAAATTTGTCTAAGTCCATGCTGTTTGTGCATGGCATGCCGGCGTAGCGAACAAAAAGGTTTCGATTTTGTGAGAAACGGTTAAGCATAATCGCGCTCAATCGTTCGCGGGGCAGTGACTCTCTAGTTTAAAGGGGCTATTATTTCCCCCGACTTCTCCTTCCTAGAGGGTCGGTGCTCTTTTCGGTTTCTTCCCATCGGAAACGATTAAGGATAATCACGCTAAATGGCTAGGCGGGAGCCAGTAACCTTCTAGTTAATGGGGGTATCTTGTAATATCTCTCCCCCTCGCCTGCTAGGGGGTCTGTGCTCCCACAGCTTTTGATTCTAATAAGTGTTGCAAAATGATATATAACATATGTTATATTTGTAGCAAATCGCTAACCAAAATTAACAGATTTTTGCAAAATCAAGCCAACACTACGCAAAACCTTTTGATTTCATAGTCGCTAAGAAGCTAGTAAGGCAACTGCTAGGCGGTGTTTTGTTGTCAGATGATGTGTTAGATGACCGTCATAAATAGGTTCCTTCGAATGATTTATCACGCGCCTATCATAGGGGTAGGGGATGTTGTTGGCGCGATACTTTATCAGCTTGCAGAGAGTAACGGCTTCAGCAACGACGAGGTTCTCAGTTTCTCGGTCTTCCTTGATTTCTCGGGGCTCTAAGAAAAAAAGAGGTCCACGGAAAGGAATAAAGTCGACTGCGTGCGGCTGACGCAACAAGGTGAGCGTTACGTGGAGAACTTAAAGTAAACGATTTTCGCGAATCCCCTTCGCAACCGATTCGGCAACTGGCGATTCAGCGCCTTCGATAAGAATGTTTAACGGCTCTTTGGCCTATAAGTCAACAATAGTTTTGGATGTGGTTTGAATGGAAGATAGTGAACTCAACGCACTTCTCCAAGAAGTGAGAAATTGTTTGATGCCAACACAAGATATCGAAGATATGTTTAATTTGACGTTCGACGTTGACCGGCCAGAATACCCGGCTAACGGGAAAGGTGGCTTCACTACGAGATGGCACAGGGGTGATTCAAATCAAAGAGGGGCGTTAGATGATAGCTGTCAACAAGCGTTGGTAGATACCGCGCAGTCGGCTTTGTATTGTAAGGGCAATGTAAACATACAGCGAGGCGATAGCGTCACCCTGAAAGTCGACAAGCCGGATAAGACGCTAGTTTTTGAAGTAAAAGCGGTTAGAAATCCGATGATGCGATATAAATACTTCGCTGTGCTTTGTGAGCCAGAGCGCCGACCACACAAAGAAAAAAGCGCTTAGACGATTGCATAAGATTTTTAGCTGCCTTTTTTAACAACGCTCAGTTTGACGGCTACGACGCTCTGTAGAAAAAGTCTGAAGTCTGTAGAAAAAGTCGACTGGATTTGAGACTTAATCTACAAAGCTCCGATTTGACTAACTTTTATATAGAATTGAAACTAACTATAAGTTAGTGTTACGATCCATTCCGACCGTGACACGCTAAGAAAGAGCAATGGATGAAGCAGCACTCCTTGACATTCTCGGCAATGAAAATCGCCGCAATATCTTGAAACTCCTTTCGCTGCGGCCTTTTTACGTGACCGAGATCTCGGAAAGACTTCACGTGGCGCCCAAGGCCGTGATCAGCCATCTGAGCATGCTCGAGCAGGCTGGCATCATCGCGTTCATTGTCGACGAGCGAAGGCGGAAGTACTTCCACATCGCCGATAACGTGCTGCTTGAGATTCGAATCTCTCCGTTCAGCTATGGCGTTGAGACTGCGAACCCTGGACAGAGGGAACAAAGCGTTATTGAGGTCTCAACTCCGATAGGCGAGATACAACTCAAGACGCGAAGTCTAGGCGACGTAGCTGAGACACTCGATAGCCTTAGAAGGGCAAACCGCGAACTGATGGGGGCCCAGCGAAGGGTACAAGAGTTGATGAATGAAGTGATGGAACGTGGCGCACGGAAGATCGACGGAATATCGCACGACTTCATTGAATATGACATCCTTTCGCTGCTGCTTACCGGGCCAAAGACCGCCCAGCAGCTATCAGCAGGGCTCGCGATACCTCACCAGATACTGGCAGAGCGCCTACGCGACCTCGAGAAACGAGGGAAAATCAGCAGAATAGATGCCAAGACGTATTGGTTGGCGAGGTAGGAATGTACAAGCTCATAAACGCATCACGCACACGAAATAGGAGATAATTGAAAAATGACAGAAGAAATAACCCTCAAAGTCGTCGAGGCGTATCATCGCGACGCGGGAAGAGGTATCGCCCGAATCGACATGGATACCATGCGACAACTCGGGCTCGTAAGTGGCGATATCATCGAGATGATGGGCCGCAACAGAGCGGCCGCAGTGGTGTGGCCGGCATACCCAGAAGACCGCGGCCTCGGCATCATCAGAATCGATGGTAACATTCGCGGTAACGCACACGTGGGCATAGACGACAAGGTCGTCATTAGCAAGGCAAAATCGAATCCGGCCGTGAAGATCACGCTGGCCCCCACCCAGCCGGTGCGTATCGTCGGCGGGGAGGACTATCTCATGCGATTCCTCGAGGGGCGTCCGGTGCAGAAGGGCGAGACGCTGCGGGTCGAAATGCTGGGCAATCCGATAACTTTTGTGATCACCGCCACCCAGCCAGCAGGCATCGTTATCGCTGGAAAGAGCACGCAAATAACGCTTAAAGAAAAGCCGACGGTGGCGGCGGAACGTTCGATTTCTCACGTCACCTACGAGGATATCGGCGGCCTCCAACGAGAGCTCGCCTTGGTTCGAGAAATGATTGAGTTGCCGCTACGGCACCCAGAGATATTTCAAAAGCTCGGCATCGACCCGCCAAAAGGCGTCTTGCTTTACGGCCCACCGGGCACGGGAAAGACACTCATCGCGAAAGCCGTCGCGAATGAGACGGACGCCTACTTCATCAACATCAGCGGCCCGGAGATAATGAGCAAGTTTTACGGCGAGAGCGAACAGCACCTCCGGGAGCTGTTTAAGGAGGCGTCGGACAACACTCCTGCGATCATCTTTATAGACGAGATCGACGCGATCGCGCCCAAGCGAAGCGAAGTGACGGGGGAGGTCGAACGACGCGTCGTCGCCCAGCTGCTCGCGCTAATGGACGGCCTCGAGGCGCGCGGAGAGGTCGTGGTGATCGCCGCTACCAATCGTCCGGAAGGAATCGACTCCGCGCTGCGGAGGCCCGGTCGATTTGACAGAGAGATCGAAATTGGAGTGCCCGATGCGGCTGGTCGTCTGCAGATATTACAGGTGCACACGAGGGGCATGCCTATCGCCGGCGACGTGCGCCTGGAGGACCTTGCCCGTACGACGCACGGCTTCGTCGGTGCTGACCTCGCCGCCCTATCAAAAGAAGCGGCGATGCACGCACTTCGAAAGATCCTTCCCGAGATTGACCTTGAACAAGAGGTCTCACAAGATGTGCTCGATAAGCTCGAGGTCACCGCGGAAGACTTCACGAACGTCCGGAAGAACATTGAGCCATCAGCGATGCGCGAGGTGTTTGTTGAGGCGCCGAACGTGAAATGGCAAGACGTCGGAGGGCTTGAAGCGCCCAAACAAGAGCTGATAGAGGCCGTGGAGTGGCCAATAAAATTCGCCGACGCGTTTAGCACGATCAACACGAGGCCGCCAAAGGGGGTGTTGCTCTTCGGCCCCCCAGGCACAGGAAAGACGCTCCTAGCCAAGGCGGTCGCAACGGAAAGCGAGGCTAACTTTATTAGCATAAAGGGGCCCGAGCTGTTGAGCAAGTGGGTTGGCGAGTCGGAAAAAGGCGTGCGCGAGACGTTTCGGCGTGCCAAGCAGGTCTCACCGACCATCATCATGTTCGATGAGCTTGACGCGGTAGCACCGACCCGAGGGGCGAGTTCAGACTCGCACGTGACGGAACGGGTAGTGAGCCAGCTGCTGACCGAGCTCGATGGCTTAGAGGAGCTTAAGGACGTGGTGGTGATCGGCGCAACGAATCGGCCCGATATGGTTGATATGGCGCTCTTACGGCCCGGACGACTTGACAGGCTCGTGTATATACCGCCACCAAACGTGTCGAGTCGCGCGC